>Ga0129310_1000087_pt1 | contig 122015 bp, 107 predicted proteins | sample Go1ome_2_FD_94433 | JGI IMG/M metagenome (GOLD analysis project Ga0129310, IMG submission 94433) | Western lowland gorrila individual fecal microbial communities from Wisconsin, USA - Go1022A metagenome | ecosystem: Host-associated > Mammals > Digestive system > Large intestine > Fecal... | reverse complement strand
GACTGAGCTATGACAGCATATGGCGACCCGGATCGGGCTCGAACCGACGACCTCTAGCGTGACAGGCTAGCGTTCTAACCAACTGAACTACCGGGCCACATGCGGTGTTGCATCGCTGCAACGGTATTGATTATATACTCTTAAGGGCATTCTGTCAAGCATATTTTGCAAAAAACTTTCAAAAAAGTTTTTTGCGGCTTTTGCTTGACATTATCGTCCCAATTTGCTATTATATACAAGCAGTCACGTGATTGCAGCATTCAAATAGGGGTATAGCTCAGCTGGTAGAGCAGCGGTCTCCAAAACCGCGGGCCGAGGGTTCGAATCCTTCTGCCCCTGCCAAAACGCACATCTTTCCTTGTGAGAGATGTGCGTTTCTTTTTGTATTTTTTGTATTCAGATTCTATGATACGCGTACCGCCAATCCCATTGGGTTTTCGGCGGCACGCAAAAAGCCCGCTCCTGTATGGGTTCACACAGGAGCGGGCCTCTTTTACTATATGGCTATATGGGATGCACGTTCTGCACCGGCCGCTTTTCAGCGCAGGCCGGTTGCGGTGTCATCCAGCAGGTTGGTCATACTGCGCAGGCTGATGCCCAGCGTGGACAGGTTGTGCAGCATGGCCGACTGGGCCGGAAGCAGAATACCCGCCGCGCCCAGCACGATCAGGCTGCCGTTGAAGCCGATCACGAACCGGTAGTTCGAGTGAATGCGGTTCATCAAGCTGCTGGACAGCTGCCGCAGCGTCACCAGTTCAAACAGATTCTCGGCCGCAATGGTCACGTCCGCAATTTCCCGGGCGATGGCCGCACCGTCGCTGATGGCAATGCCCACGTTGGCCGCCGACAGCGCCGGAGAATCGTTGATGCCGTCGCCCAGCATGATGACGGTGTGCCCGGCCGCCCGCTCTTCTTCCACAAAGCGGGCCTTATCCTCCGGCAGCACCTCGGCATGGTACTCGTCCACGCCCACCTGGGCCGCAATGGCGGCCGCGGTGCGCTCGCTGTCGCCGGTCAGCATCACGGTTTTGCGCACGCCCAGCTCACGCAGGCGCTGGATGACCTCACGGGCCTCGCTGCGCAGCGGGTCCGAAATGCAGATGACCGCCGCCAGCTCGCCGCCCACGGCCAGATACAGATGGGAATACTCCGGCGGCAGTGCGTCAAACTTCGCCTGCTCCCCTGCGGGGATCGTGGACTGCTCGTCCTCAAACACAAAGTGGTAGCTGCCGATGATGACCTTCTCGTCCTTCACGGTGCTGGCAATGCCGTGGGCCACCAGATACTGCACCTGCGAGTGCATCTCTTCGTGCGTCAGGCCGCGCTGCTGAGCTGCACGCACCACGGCGTTCGCCATGGAGTGCGGGAAGTGCTCCTCCAGGCAGGCCGCCAGGCGCAGCATCTCGCTCTCTTCCCGGCCGCCGAAGGTGACCACCTGGGCCACCACCGGGCAGGCATAGGTCAGGGTGCCGGTCTTGTCGAACACGATGGTATCGGCCTTGGCGATGGCCTCCAGGAACTTGCCGCCCTTGACCGTTGCATGGTGGATGCTGGCCTCCCGCATGGCGGAGAGCACCGCCAGCGGCATGGAGAGCTTCAGCGCACAGGAGAAGTCCACCATCAGCACCGAGAGGGCGCGGGTCACGTTGCGGGTGAGCAGATAGGCAATGGCGCTGCCCGCCAGCGTATAGGGCACCAGCTTGTCCGCCAGATGGGAAGCCTGATCCTCCGCCGAGGACTTGAGCTTCTCCGACTGCTCGATCATGGAGACGATCTTGTCGTACCGGCTGCCGCCGCACTGCTTCTCCACGCGGAGAATGCACTCGCCCTCTTCCACCACCGTGCCTGCATACACGGTGGAGCCGGGCCGGCGGGCCACCGGGATGGACTCGCCGGTGAGGGACGCCTGGTTGACCATGACCTCGCCCTCGTCGATCACGCTGTCCAGCGGGATCATGCCGCCCATGTGCACGGCAATGCGGTCGCCGGGGCGCACCTTGCTCAGAGGCAGCTGCACTTCGCCGTCCTCCGTCTTGACCCAGACCCGGTCAATGTTCAGGGACATGCTGCGGGCCAGATCTTCCACCGACTTTTTATGGGTCCACTCCTCCAGCAGCTCGCCCAGCCCCAGCAGGAACATCACCGAACCGGCGGTGCCGAAATCGCCCCGCGCCATGGAAATGCCCACGGACAGGCCGTCCAGCAGCTCCACGTGCAGCTGCCGCCGCCACAGGCAGCGCACCGCCCGGCCCAGATAGGGCAGCGAGCGGCACAGCGTCCACGCCATGCGCAGCGGCGCCGGGAAGAACATATCCCGCACGGCCTTGCCGCAGACCATGCCCACCAGTTTTTCCTGATACTCCCGGTTGGTGGCGCGGCTGGTGTGGGGCACCACCAGCTTGGCAGCCTCCTCGCTCTGATACGAGAAGCCGCGCAGTGCCTTCAGCACGGCGGCGCGGCCGCCCTCTTTATAATAGATGATGGCACAGCAGGTGCGCTCATGCACCGCAGCCTGATCCACTGCATCCAGCCCCTGCAGCCAGGTTTCCACCAGGTCCGCCTGGTCCAGCGTCATGCGGCGCTGAGCCAACTGCACCCGGATGCGGCCCCGGCTTTCATGTTTGATTGAAAATTTCATAGGCCCTCCAAAAAAGAAGGGCCGCTTGTGCGGCCCCTCCTCTGCTTTTTGTTACGCCTGCTCCTGGGTTTCTTCTTCCTCGGCAGCAGTTTCCTCTTCGCCGCAGGCAGCCGCTTCTTCCTTGGCCGCGCGCTGCTCGTTGATGTCTTTGGCGGAGGCCAGAATATCGGCAGCGTTCTCCTGCACCGTGGAAACGGTGTCCATCACGCACTCCTTCATGCGCAGCACAGCCGCGGTGGTGTGGGTGTAAACGTTCTTGGCGTCCTTGCTGCTCAGCAGCTTGATGCCGGCAGAGCCAAACAGCGCGCCGCCTGCAAACAGTGCCAGTTTAGAATAAACATTCATAAAAAAGCCTCCCTTTAAATGTTACGGAGCCTCAGGCAAAAAGCCCGGCGGCTCAGCGTTTTTTGTGACCGGTCACGATCGTCATGACCATGCAAAACAGCGTGGCCCATGCCCAGAAGCGATGGTGTTTCATAAGGCCTTCCTCCTGTATTCTGTGCCCAAAGGCGGCAAAGCAGCCTGTGCTCTGCCGCCCTGCCTGTTTTGTCTAACTATTATAGAAACACGTGATTTTGGAATCAAGTCACTTTCGCGCGCAAAATGTCCCAAACGGACATTTTGTGTCAGCCGTTGATCCGGCGGTATTGGGCCGGCGAAACCCCATACTGCCGCCGGAACGCCTGCCCGAACTGGCTGACACTGCCATAACCCACGTCCGCCGCCACCTGAAGCACCGGCAGCCCGGTGGTTTCCAGCAGCTGGGCGGCCTTCCTCAGCCGCTGTTCCCGCAGGAAAGCGTGGATGGACCGGCCGTACACCTGCCGGAAGCAGGTTTTCAGCAGCGTTTGGGAGAGGTGATGCCGGTCAGCCAGCTGGGCGATGGTGATGGGCTCGTTCAGCCGCGCCAGCATATCGTCGTGGGCCTGGCGCACGGCCTCCCGCTGGTGGCTGTCGTAATAGGCGCAGGCCGCCGGGGCACACAGGTGCAGGGCCTCCCGGCCCAGAAGGTACAACAGCTCCGCGGTTTTCAGCTTCAGGTAGTCCGCCTGTTCCTGTGCCGGAAGGGCCTCCAGCGATGCAAACACCGACACCTCCCACGGGCAGGCCTGAAGCAGTGCGCAGCCGCCGCTGGCCTCCAGGCGGCGGGCCGAATCCTCATTCAGTACAAAGCCGCCGAACTCTCTGCCAAAAGCCGCAAGTGCTGTCCGCTCCAGCGTGAGCACGGCCCCGCGGAATTCCGCGTCGGCGCAGACGCTCCAGCTTCCCGGAACGGCACTGAACAGCAGCACCGTTCCCTTTTTGGCCTGTGCCCGCCGGCCGGGCGCTTCCACCTCCAGGCTGCCCTCCTGGCAAAACAGCACCTCCAGCGGTGCCCCGGCCGTACCGGCGGCCGTTTTGCTGTGGGGCTTGCCATCGCCCAGGCGGCTGAAGGCCACGGCCCCCTGAGCCTTTGCCCCAGACGGTACAGACCCGTTCAGCAGTTGTGTCAGCATAGCCCTCACCTCCTTCGGTTGTTTTTTCATGCCCATTTCTCCGATTCGCGCGCACGGTTGGCGACCGAAACGCTCTGGGCGTTCTGCCGTACTTTGGGCACACCGGGGGCATTCTTTTGCAACGTATCGTTCATTTCTTTTGGTTAGTATCTGCTAACTATAAAGAAGAATAGCACACTCCCTTTTAAAAAGCAAGCCTTCCCCTCTTTTTTTCCCTTTGGGTCAAAATCGTCCCAAAAGGGCGGCCGGATTTGTGTAGTTTGCTGCAGCAAACTGGGGTCAAGCCGCCCGGCACACAAAAAAGCCGCCGGCGGGAATGCAGCTGCACATTCCGGCCGGCGGCAGGTTTTTGGGGCTTGCCCCCTTGCCTCAGTGTTTGATCTCGTCCGTTTCGATGATGAACTTCACGCTTCCGGTCTGCCCTTCGGCCAGGCCGCCGAAGTTGGCGTAGGCTTCGTCGGCCTGCTTCACCGCCTTTACCCGGCGGATGACCTCCCGCAAATCGTCTCCGGCCAGTTTGGTCAGTTCCTGAATGCCGTCCTCGTCAAAGGTTTTCACCCCGTCGCTGAGGGCCTGTACCCCTTCAATAAGGGCGTCCATGGCTTCGCACAGGGCATCGCCCGCTTCTTCCAGCGCATCGGTGCCCTGATGCAGGCCGTCCGTGCCCTGCCGCAGCAGCTCCACGCCCTGGCTCAGGGCGGCGGTGCCTTCGTCCACGCCGGCCGCCAGCTGGGTCAGCTGGGCAAGGGTGGTTTTCAGCCCGGCCACCGTCTCGCTCATTCCGCCCATCGCCTGGGCAAAACCGCTCAGGGTTTCCACTTCCTGTTCCATCTGCCTCGCCAGTGCAAGGATCGTCTCGCCCTGATCGTCGCCCTCCGGCAATGCGGGCAGCGGCAGCTGCTGCAGCGCGCTCAACTGCGCTTTGGCCTCGCTCAGGGCCGCCTGCTGGGCCGCGATGGGCGCCGACAGGTCGACCGCCCCGGCCAGCGCCTCGCCGAGGGTCTGGCTCAGCTGGGCCCGCTGCTCTTCCTCCAGATCTGCCGCGGCCAGTGCCTCGACCAGCGCTTCCTGCGCCTGCACGGCCGCCAGCGTGTTCAGCTCCTCTGCATCCAGCCCGGCGCTCTCCAGACTTTGCAGCGCGGCCGCCACGCCGCCCTCTGCCTGATCGGCATAGCTCTGCGCCTGCACGGCATACTGCTGCCACTGTTCGGTGCGGGTTTGCTGAGCCTCCAGCGCCGTCTGCAGGGCAGCGGCGTCCTGCCCCAGCTGCTTTGCCGCCTGCCCGACGGCGGCCAGCGCATTTTCATCCGCCGGGGCCGCGTCCATTCCCGTCAGGGCGATGTTCAGGCTGTCCAGCCCGGTGTGCAGCAGGGCGGCCGCCTGTGCCAGCTGGGGCATGTTCTCGGCCAGCTGCACAGTGCCGTCCGCCAGCTACTCCGCCCCTTCGTTCAGGGTTTTCACGCCGTCGGTGTATTCTTCCAGATAGTCCCCGAACTCCTTCACGCCGTCCAGCAGTTCGCCGGTTCCGTCCACCAGCTCTTTGCTGGCGTCGTTCAGTTCGTCCATGGAGTCGGCCAGGTCCTCCGCGTCCGCCAGGTCGTCCTCCTCCAGTTCGCGGAACAGCCCGTTTGTAACCACCGTTGCGGTAAATTCCAGCTCAAAGTCCTGCACCTGTGCGGTCACTTCCACAAAGTCGGGCAGATCCACATCCTCCGTGGGTTCGTACTGGTTCAGGCGCAGGCTGTCCGCAAGGCCCGGGAAGGCATAGCCCAGCACCACGGCCTGCCCGTCCATGCTCATCTTTTTGCCGTTGGTCACCTGCACGTCGCTGAACTTTTCCTCGTCCAGCATCAGGGCCGTGAACGCCAGAAAGGGCACCTGCACCGTACGGCCGGTGCCGTTTACGCGCGCCGCGTACTCCGTGTGGTTCTCGTAATCAAACCGGATGCCCACGCGCCCGCTTTTGCCCGCCAGCTCTTCCGGCGCGATGGGCTGGCCGTCCAGCGTATACGAAATATTCACCGTCACCGGAAGCTGCTCATCGCTCTCGCCCTTGTAGTGAATGGCCTCTCCCAGATTGTCCCACAGAAGGGTGCCGTCGGCGGCAAGGGTGTACTCCTCTTCGCCCTCGGTGTTCCGGATGTCCCGCAGGTTCGTGCGGTCCAGCAGCTTCTCGCCCTCCTGCTGCTTCAGCACCGTTTCCACGGTGATTTTGCGGGCGGTGCCGTCCGGGTTGGCCTTCACAGTGACGGTCTCGGTCTTATCCGGCTCTTCGTCGCCCGCCGGGCTGACCGGTGCCCCGGCGCGCACCGCGGGTACGCTCACGCAGGCTGCCTCGCTCTTCTGGGCCGAGGCGGGGATGCTCATTCCAAGGGCCATCGCCGCCGCAAGGGCCAGTGCTCCGGCCCGCTTGATCCATCCAGACTGTTTCATAGGGCGTTCCTCCTCACTCCACATTTTTCAGGGCTTCGTCCATAGGCACCCGCCGGATGCGCCGCAGCTCCAGCACGGCCACCGCCGCATAGGCAGCCAGCCCGATGGCCAGCATTTTCACGTAAAGGTTCGGCTCCACATACAAAGGGATCCACCCGCTGATGCTCTCCAGCATGATGGTGTAGAACAGCCATTCCATCACCTTGCTTTCCACCGGCAGGCTGATGAGCAGGCAGGCCACCACCACCAGTGAGGTGGGCAGCAGGTACAGCCGGGCGATTTCTCCATCCGAATAGCCCAGAATCTTCGCCATGGAGATGGACTGGGCGTTCTTTTCGATGACGATTTTGGAGAGCAGATACACCAGCACCACAAAAATGGCCACGGCAAAGCCGTTTACCAGATTCATCATGCTGCCCATGGAGACCTGCAGCTGCCGGGATATCTTGGTCAGGGTGTCCAGCGTGGTCACCGACGCGATGTACTGCTCGTCAATGTCGGTGATCGGCTGGTCGGACAGATAGCCGCAGAAGTAATCCTTGCCCAGATCAAACGCATCGTTCAGCCGGTCCCGCCCCATAAACAGGGCCAGCGAACCCATGTAATCGTAGACGCCGTCAATGGTAAAGGTGTAGGTGTCCGTCTCATAGGGTTCTTTCAGGGTCAGCGTATCCCCCTCCGCCACGCCGTATTTGTCGGCATAGGCCTGGGAGACCCAGACGCCGTCGGTGCCAATGGGAATGTACCGGCTGCCCGCTTCCACGCCGTAGAGCAGCACCGTTTCGCTTTTGTAGCGCTCTCCCAGCGTGTTCAGGGTGTAGGCGCTGAATTTTTCCGCCCCCTCCTGCTCGGTTTCCACCTGATGCTGGAACCAGAGCATGGAGACCATGCTCTGCAGCTTCTGCTCCTCATTGGCGGCCGAAAGGGGCACCTGAAGCAGGTACTGGTAGCGGCACAGCAGATTCTGCTCCATGATCTCCTGATAATGGCTCAGTACCGGCGGGAACATCATGCCGAACATCAGCAGCAGGTTGGCGAACAGCACGCCCACCAGCAGCACCGCGTAGCTGCCCAGATTCTGGGCGATCACCCGCAGGCGGAACCGGCCGAAAAACGGCAGCCTGGGGCTGAGGGGAATGGCCCGCCGCTGCTTTTTGCGGCTTAAATCCCGCCGCAGGAACTTCAGCGGCGAAAGGGTGAGGGTGCGCCGCAGAACGGCCCAGTTGATCCCCAGCATCAGCAGCGCGGGCACCACGGTGGTGAGCAGAAACGCCTCGCTGTTCCAGCGGGTCACATAGGTGGGCAGGCTGTAACTGCCGTAGTACATGCCGGCGCACACGTCCTTCAGCAGCGTGTACCCCAACACATTGCCCACCACTGCGCTGACGAGCAGCACCAGCAGCGGGGCCGCCAGGTAATGCCGCACCAGCTCGCTTCGGGTATAACCGGAGGCCCGCAGCGTACCGATCACGTTGGCCTCTTTGGCAATGGTGTTCACGGTGGTCACGCCGAACACAAAGGCCATAATGGCGATGATGATGTACAGCAGCGCGATCATCATGGCCCGGTCGCTGCCCATATCGTCTCCGGTAAAGGTGATGGCCTGATTCTGGTATTGGGGCACAAAGCTCTCCAGTTTCACCTCGGCCGCCATCTGCTTCATCAACTCTTCCGCCCGATCCTGCTGGGCGGCCCTGTCCGCAGGCGGTTCATCGTACTTCCAGGCATAGTGGTAGGTCAGCTGGTCGGTTCCCAGTGCATCGAAGCACTCCTTCGTGACGATGCCCACGCCGAATTTGACGGAATCGAACATGCTGTCGTTGTTGTCTGAGAACAGGCAGCTGTAATCCGAGAGGGCCACCAGCCCGCTGATTGTCCAGCGGCGGCCGTCCTCCGTTTCCAGCACATCGCCCGGCGCAAGGCCGTTGTTGTCCGCATACATGCGGTCAATGGCCACCTCGTCGGCCGTCTGCGGCAGGCTGCCGCTCATCAGGCACACCCGGTCCACCTGCTCCCGCGGGGCGAACACCCGCAGCGTGCTGCCGTTGGTGAGGGGCTTTTCCACGTAGAAGTTCTCATACAGTTGCACGCCCCAGCCCTGCATGGTTTTTACCTGGGCCTTGTTGGCCTTTTGGGCCAGATCAAAGTAGCCGTCCTCAATGTTGTAGAGGGAAAAGCCCTCCTCGTAGGCGGCCAGCAGGCTGCCGTCCGCCACCAGAAAGCCGGACACAAAGCCGATGGTGGCCGTCAGCAGCAGAAAGATCACCAGATACTTGCCCAGTTCTTCCCGCAGTTCCCGCAGGATGCGTTTTCTCAGGGGATTTTTCATCGCGCGCCCCCTTACCATTCCAGATCTTCCGCCGCCACCCGGTGCTCGTTGCGGCGGTCACTGCGAATGACCCCGTCCCGCATGCGCACCACCCGGTCGGCCATGTCCTTGATGGCGTCGTTGTGCGTTACCATGATGACGGTGTTGCCGTACTTGCGGTTCACCGTCTCGATGAGCTTCAGAATCTCCTTGGAGGTCTGGTAATCCAGCGCGCCGGTGGGCTCGTCGCACAGAAGAATGTCCGGATTTTTCACAATGGCGCGGCCGATGGCCGTGCGCTGCTGCTGGCCGCCGGAAAGCTGGTTGGGCAGCTTGCTGCGGTGGTCGTACAACCCCAGAACGTGAAGCAGCTCGTCCACATTCAGGGGGTTCTCGCTCAGGTAGGCCCCCACCTCGATGTTTTCCCGCACGGTCAGGTTGGGGATCAGGTTGTACATCTGAAAAATATACCCCAGATGGCGGCGGCGATAGCGGGTGAGCTGCTTTTCCTTCATGGCGGCCATGCGCTCGCCGTTGATGAAGATGTCGCCCTCGTCCGCCCGGTCAATGCCGCCGATGATGTTCAGCAGGGTGGATTTGCCGGAGCCGGAAGGGCCCAGCAGCACGCAGAACTCGCCCTTTTCCACCGAGAGCTGAATGCCCTTCAGCACCTCCACCCGGCTGTCACCGGTTCCGAAGGACTTTTTGATCTGGCATATCTCCAAAAACATCGAATCTCACCTTTTCTCTTCCGTACCGCTGCAGATCGAATCGCAACCCGGCCGTTTTCCTTCTGTGCTTCATTACCCGGGCCGAGGGCCGCAGGCATACCGCGCTGCCCGCTGTGCCGGTGCAGGCGGGCGCACCGGCCCGCCCCTTTGCAAGCGAATCGCTCGATTTGCAGAAGTTTTTGCAGCTCTTCTCGCACGTCTCAAGTTAGTTTTAGCTAACCTAAGATAGCATCTGCAAACCGCTCCCGTCAACGCATTGCGGGCCGTCCCTGTCCCGTTTGGACATTTTTCATTGGTTTTGCGTTAAAAGCGCTTCAAAAACGCACCCTACAAAAGCACGTCACAAAAAAGGGAGCACCGCCCGGGCGCTCCCTTTACAAACTAAAATTCTGATTTTATGCACGGCTAAGTCGGCCATCTCACAGGGCAAGCGCGTATTCGCGCAGCACCACATGGCCGCAGAAATCCTGAAATTCCTGCCGCTGGCCGGTGGGCACAAAGCCCAGCCGTTCATACAGGCGAATGGCGGGCAGGTTGTCCTCCACCACATCCAGCAGCAGTCTGGTTCCGCCCTGCGCGCAGGCCAGGTCGGCCATGCGGGCCAGCAGTTCTGCGCCAAGGTTCTGCCCGCGGAACGCCGGATGCACAGCCAGCAGGTGCAGCGCCCAGCCCGCCGGGCCTTCTTCCAGCACCACGGCGGCGGCAATGCGCGCGCCCTGCCAGCCCAGATGCATGGTTTGCTGTTCCACGGCCTGCCTCAGGCTCTCTTCGCTGGGATGCGCCCCATACACCCACAAAGGGGAATACTTCGCCCCCCTTAGGGCCTCGCAGATCTCCCGGTAAAAGCGGCACACCGCCGGAAGCTGCGCCGGCTCGGCGGGCCTGATTTCCATCATTGCGTCACCCCTCCTGTTCGTTTCATTTCTCGCCGCCAACCCACGCAGCTTTGCCCCAGGGGGCCTGTGCCTCCTGCTCGGTAAACAGCCACAGCACCGGGATGCCCTGAGCTGCGCTCTCCGGCGGGAAGTCTCCCCGGCCGTCGGTGAACACCACCACGCTGGCGGGGCGCTCATTCTGCGAAAAGCGGGCCAGCGGCTCAAAGGCCGCCGCAAGCTCGGTGCCGCCGCCCCCCTGCGGGCAAAGGGCGGCCAGCGCCGCCTCATCGGCAAAGGGGTACGGGCCATAGCTCCGGGTGTCAAAAAAGCCCACCCAGCCGTTCAACTGCCCGGCGAACTGCTCCAGCGCCCCGCAGATCTCCCCATATACCCGGTTCAGTTCGGCCGAATGCACCGAGCCGGAGGTGTCCACCATAAACAGCACCGGGCGGGCCGTCTGCTTCTCCGGTGCAAAGTCCGGCAGAAACAAGCCCGTCTCCTGAAAGCGCCGGTCCGGCGGCTGGAAGGAATAATCGCAGGTTTCCTCCTGCAAAAAGCTGTTCAGCAGCCTGCGCCAGTCCCGGGCGGGCACGGGCATTTTCTCCCAGCCGCGCGCCTGCTCGCCCGGGTCGCGGCCCTGCCGCCGGTCCTTCTCGGTCAGCTCCCGAAGCAGCTGAAGGCCTTCCAAAGCCTCACCGTTCTGCCCGTTGGGCTGGGGCAGGCCGATTTTGTGCGGCTCCTCCGGAATTTCCATCGGCTCCGTCTCTTCGTCGCTCATCCGGAAGTCCTCCGGCATTTTGCGGTGGGCTTCGTACTTGAACTTTTTCTTCCATTCGGCCTCTTCCGGTGCCAGGCAGAGGTTCTCCGGGTCCGGGTCGGCCGGGCTGAGCACCACCGTCTCCCCGGCACAGGGGCCGCCCCGGCGCTCCCAGAAGCAGTCGGAATCCAGCCGGTAGCCCCGCCGCCTGTTTTCGGGCAGGGCCGCCGGGTCAAAGGGGATGTTGCGGAAGGCTTCCTCCGCCGTGAGCAGCCGCCCCTCCACGCGGGGGTAGAAGGTCTCGTGGTGCAGGCTTCCCAGATGGGTAAAGTTCTCCAGCTGCCAGCCTTCCGCCAGCAGGTGGGAATTTGCCACCACATCGCAGGCCAGATGAAACCGCTCGCCCCGAAACAGTGCCGGGCGCTCAAGGTGCCCCAGCCGGATGTGCACCAGCTGATGGGCCAGCACAAAGGCCCGCTCCGCCTCGGTCAGGCGTTCCAGCCAATCCGGGTCAAACCAGATGTACTGGCCGTTGGTGGACATATGAAACACCTGCTTTGTGACCGCAAACGTCACGGAATACAACCGGTCTGCGCCGGGGCAATCCGCCAGAATCAGGCGCAGGCGGGCCTCCTGCAGGTTCCGCCGCAGGCGTTTGATCCGCGCCCCGGTCATTGCAGGCCCTTCTGCAGGGCGGTGCGAAACACCTCATTCTGCCTCAGCAGCGGCCGCAGAGCGGGGATCTGATTGCAGTCGCGCAAAAATTCGCGGCGGAACTCCCAGGGCAGGCGGCAGGCGTAGGCAATGGCGTGGTCCAGCCCCGCCTGCTCCGGTCGCTGCCGCGCGTAGGCCGCCAGCGCCGAGCGCAGCGCAAGGCGAAGTTCCGGTGCCTTCGGGACGGCCGCCTCTTCACCTGCAAAAATGGCGGCGGGGTCCGGAATCTTTTCATAAAGGGCGCACCAGGTTTTGAAGGGATAGGCGGTCTCTTCGCCGATGCAGCCGGCCACCAGCGGGTAAACCGCCGTCACGTCCGCCGAAATCGTGTTCAGGATGTTGCTGACCATCTCCCAGGAGCGGGGCGTCGGGAAGGCCAGCTGGGTGCCGGAGGGGTCAAAGCGCATGAGGGCGGCCGGGTTGTACTCCAGATAGCCCGTCACAAAGGGGTGCACCCCGGCCCGAAGCGCCCACCGGTGCCAGGCCGCCGCGTCCACCGCCACCTCAAAGTGGCACAGCCGGTTGGCCAGCGCCTTAGGCATGTTGTACGCCACCGACTTATCCGTCACCCGGTTTCCCGCCGCGATCACAATGCAGTTTTCCGGCAGCCGATGTTCCCCCACCATCCGGTCCAGTGTGATCTGATACGCCGCGGCCTGAACCGAGGGCGGCGCAGCGGAAATCTCATCCAGAAACAGAAGATTCAGGACGTTTTCGCTCTCATCCATCTGGAAGATTTTCGGCTTGAGCCAGACGGCCAGCGTCCGGTCGGCATTGGCCGCGGGAATGCCCCGTAAATCCACCGGGTTGAACAGCAGCAGACGCACGTCCGTCACCGCTACCCGGCGGCCGGTGCCCTGCTCCAGGGCGGCGGCGATCTGCCGCACCGCCTGAGATTTGCCCACGCCCGGCGGCCCCCACAGCATCACCGAGGGAAAGCTGCGAAACGGCGTGCCCGACCGAACCATGGCAAGGTAGGCCCGCGAAAGAAGGTTTACCAGCTGTGCCACGTTCATCGGCGTCAGGTTTTCCGTAGATTCCATTGCAGTCTCCTCTTCCCCGCTCTGCGCTTGTATTGCTCTCAAGTATAGCGGGTTTCCGGTTCCGGTGCAACTGGGGCCGCCTGCTGCCCGGCATTTTCAGCCCAAAAGACAGCAAAAAGCAGGTCCTTGCACCCATATAATAGGTGTAGGCTGCTGTGGGCATTTTCAGCCCAAAAGACAGCAAAAAGCAGGGGCAGCACCTTGCGGCACTGCCCCTGCTCTCTTTGCGTTGTGTTCAGCTCTTTCAGGATGTTTCACCCGAACTTCCGTCAAAGCATGGACGGAAGAAGCTTACTTCACCATACCGGCAACTTCGGAAGCGAAGTCGTCCACGCGCTTCTCCAGGCCTTCGCCCTTCTCATAGCGCACGAACTTGACGATCTTGATCTCGCCGCCCAGCTCTTTGCCCACCTGAGCGGTGTGCTGAGCCACAGACTGCTTGTCGTCCTTCACGAAGGCCTGATCCACCAGGCAGTTCTCCTTGTAGAACTTGCCCACCTTGCCCAGGATCATCTTCTCCTTGACGGCCTCGGGCTTGTTGGCAGTCTTGGGATCGTTGGCCATCTGAGCCAGCAGGATCTCCTTCTCCTTATCCAGCACGTCGGCGGGAACTTCCTCGCGGCAGACGTAGGTGGGGTTGGCAGCGGCAATCTGCATGGCGATGTCCTTGCCGTAAGCGGCAAACTCGGGCTTCGCAGCCACCTCATCGGTGGTGTCGAAGTTCACCAGCACAGCATGGGTGCCGCCGGCATGGATGTAGGCAGCGCACACGCCCTCGTAGCGGGTGAAGCGGCGAACCTTGATGTTCTCCTTGATGACCAAGATCAGGTTCTTCAGCGCGTCATCCACGGTGCCCTCGCCCATCTTGCAGGCCATCAGGGCCTCCACGTCAGCGGGGTTCTCCTTGATGATGACGTCGGCAACCTTCTTCACGAAGTCCACGAACTTGTCGTTCTTGGCAACGAAGTCGGTCTCGGCGTTCACTTCCAGGGCAACGCCCACCTTGCACTCGCTGCAGGCAGTGGCGTAAACCATGCCCTCAGCAGCCACACGGCCGGCCTTCTTGCTGGCGGTAGCCAGGCCCTTCTCACGCAGCAGCTCAACAGCCTTGGCGAAATCGCCCTCAGCGTCGGTCAGAGCCTTCTTGCACTCCATCATGCCGCAGTCGGTCTGCTTGCGCAGCTCCATAACGTCCTTAGCGCTAATAGTAGCCATTTTGAATTTCCCCTTTCAGTTGAAGTGGTCCTGTGTGATTCAGGCCTCGGCGGGAGCCTCAGCAGCCTCTTCGGTCTGCTCGCCCTGCTTGCCTTCCAGCACAGCGTTGGCCATGGTGCCGGCGATCAGCTTGACAGCGCGGATGGCGTCGTCGTTGCCGGGGATCACGTAGTCGATCTCATCGGGGTTGCAGTTGGTATCCACAATGGCCACGATGGGGATGTTCAGCTTGCGGGCCTCAGCAACAGCGATGCGCTCCTTGTGAGGATCGACGATGAACAGAGCCTTGGGCAGACCCTGCATGTTCTTCACGCCGCCCAGGAACTTCTCCAGCTTTTCGATCTCCAGCTGCAGCTTGACAACTTCCTTCTTGGGCAGCAGATCAAAGGTGCCGTCCTCGCTCATGGTGCGCAGCTGCTCCAGGCGATCGATGCGCTTGCGGATGGTGCGGAAGTTGGTCAGCATGCCGCCCAGCCAGCGAGCGTTCACGTAGTGCATGCCGCAGCGGGTAGCCTCATCGCGGATGGACTCCTGAGCCTGCTTCTTGGTGCCGACGAACAGGATGTCGCCGCCCTCAGCAGCCACGTCGCGCACGAAGTTGTAAGCCTCGTCCAGCTTCTTCACGGTCTTCTGCAGATCGATGATGTAGATGCCGTTGCGCTCGGTGAAGATGTAACGGGCCATCTTGGGGTTCCAGCGGCGGGTCTGGTGACCGAAGTGCACACCGGCTTCGAGAAGCTGCTTCATAGAAACTACTGCCATGGTTAAAAATCCTCCAAATCAAATTGTTTTTCCTCCGCATTGCCTGCATGATCTCCAACCCGAAGGCACAAGAAACCAAAGCAATGCGTGCGTATTGCTGGTATAGTATACCACAGCGCTTTGCCGATTACAAGCGATTTTTTCAAAAGTTTTGATCTTTTTTGTGCATTACCGTCCCAGCAGCCGCCGAAGCAGGCCGGGCTTTTCGGGAATGGCCACCTCAGTGTTTACCAGAATCACGTCCTCGCCCCACTGGGCAAGGTCCCGCCAGGGCAGGGTGATGTCCTCCTGCCGCCCCAAAAGCCCGAACAGCCGCGGGCGGCCGTGCAGGATCAGCCCCTCGATCCCGCCGGTCTCCGGCGAAAAGGCCAGGTCATCCACCCGCCCCAGGTTGGCCCCCGTGCGCGCCTGAATGACGTCTTTGCGGTGCAGCTCCTCCAATGTCATACCGGGTTCCTCCTTTTTCGCCGTCCCGGCCGGCGGCCGGGCAAAATGTGACGGTTTTCTTAAAAGTATGCGGGAACTTTGTATTGCAGCCGTTTTTCGTGTATAATACTTGTGGTTCAAAGCGCGCCGTCTGGGGCACGCTGCGGTATTTTACGGCCTTGGCAGATACACTCTGCTATACTATATAAATAAGGAGACTCCCTTATGTATCAGAACATCGCATTTGATCTGGGCGGCGTTGTGGTGGACTTTGCCCCCCATGATTTTCTTCTGGAGAATTTCTGTTCCGCTCCCATCGAGCAGAAAGTTTACGACATCACCTTCGGCAGCAAAGAGTGGCAGCAGCTGGACGCCGGGCTGATCACCCGCGCCCAGGGCGACGCCATCATGCTGGAAAAGGGCCGCCAGCAGGGCTGTGCCTTTGAGGTGCAGGCGGTGCTGGATTCCTGGATGCGCAGCCTGCGCCCCCGCCACCGCACGCTGGACCTGATCCGCCGCCTGAAAAAGATGGGCTATCACGTGTATTTTCTCTCCAACATTCCCGAGGACGCGCTGGATTTTCTCCGGCACAAGGAATTCTGGACGCTGTTTGAGGGCGGCATCGCCTCCTGCGATGTGAAGATCAACAAGCCCGACCCCCGCATTTACCAGGCGCTGCTGGACGATTATCACCTCAAGCCCAGCGAGACGATTTTTATTGACGACCACACCGAAAACGTACACGCCGCGTACAATCTGGGCATCACCGCCATTCACTATATGGGCGCCGGGCGGCTGTACAAATCGCTGAACACCTGCGGCATTCCCATTCGGGAGCGCCTGCTCTGGTGAGGTTCCCCTGCCGTTTTTGCCCCGCCGGGCGGTCGTTCCGGCGGGGCACTTTTTACAAACCGGTGAAATCCGCCCCGCTTTTCAGCCGTTTTGCGGTCTGATTGCACAAAAATCAGGCGAATCTCTCATTTTCTTTGCAATGGCAAAAAACGGTGCTATAATAGAGCCGTAAGTGTGTCGCACCAGGCGCCTGTGCCCGGTGCAAAAGATGTGGAGGTATTTGTTTATGTCCATTTTTGAGAATTTCGAGAAAAAGCTCCAGGCTGAGCCCAAGTCCATTGTGTTCACCGAGGGCACTGACGCCCGCATCCTGTCCGCTGCCAGCCGCCTGCTGGCCGGCAAGGTGCTGAAGGTCATCCTGCTGGGCAACCCCGAGGCCGTGAAGGAAGCCGCCGCCAAGGGCAGCTTTGACATCACCGGCGCCGAGATCATCGACCCCGCCAACTACGCCGGTTTTGACGAGATGGTCGCCAAGATGGTGGAGCTGCGCAAGGGCAAGATGACCGCTGAGGACTGCGCCAAGGCTCTGAGCAAGTCCAACTACTTCGGCACCATGCTGGTGAAGATGGGCAAGGCCGACTGCCTGCTGGGCGGCGCCACCTACTCCACCGCTGACACCGTTCGTCCCGCTCTGCAGCTGATCAAGTGCAAGCCCGGCATCCAGTCCGTGAGCTCCTGCTTCATCCTGACCCGCGGCCAGGAGAGCATCGCCATGGGCGACTGCGCCATCAACATCAACCCCAGCGAGGATGAGGTTGTGGAGTGCACCGTCGAGACCGCTCACACCGCTGAGATCTTCGGCATCGACCCCCGCGTGGCTCTGCTGTCCTACTCCACCAAGGGTTCCGGCAAGGGCGACACCGTGGACAAGATGCGCAACGCCACTGCCCGCGTGCAGGAGGCTCATCCCGAGCTGAAGGTCGACGGCGAGCTGCAGTTTGACGCTGCCGTCGCTCCCGAGGTCGGCCAGCTGAAGGCTCCCGGCTCCAAGGTTGCCGGCTACGCCAACACCTTCATCTTCCCCGACATCAACGCCGGCAACATCGGCTACAAGATTGCTCAGCGTCTGGGCGGCTTTGAGGCTTACGGCCCCATCCTGCAGGGCCTGAACGCCCCCATCAACGACCTGTCCCGCGGCTGCAACGCCGAGGAGGTCTACAAGATGAGCCTGATCACCGCTGCTCTGATCTGAGTTTGCGGGGAGTAATCCTCTGAAACCTTCGCCCCTCGCGGTGCCGCCCGGCACTGCGGGGGGCTTTTTTTAGTCCGGCGTTTGGTAAAATGGCATTGCCGCTTCTTCTGTGCTATAATAAGGTTTAACAACTGCGGACAAAATTTGAGGTGACCATCATGCAATTTGACGAGCTGCGCGCCCAGTGCGAGAGCTGTACCCGCTGCGGGCTGTGCCAGGGCCGCACCAATGTGGTGTTCGGCATGGGCAACCCGGCCTCCCCGATCATGTTTGTGGGCGAAGGTCCCGGCCAGCACGAGGACGAACAGGGCCTGCCCTTCGTGGGCCGCAGCGGCCAGCTGCTGGATCTGTACCTGGACGTGATCGACCTGGACCGAAGCAAGGTCTACATTGCCAACGTGGTGAAGTGCCGCCCGCCCCAAAACCGCGACCCGCTTCCGGAGGAATCCGAGACCTGCCTGTACTGGCTGCGCCAGCAGTACAAGCTCATCCACCCGAAAATTCTGGTGTGCCTGGGCCGCATTGCTGCCCAGCGGCTGATCGAGCCGAAGTTCTCCGTCACCCGCCAGCATGGTGAATTCATCCAGAAGGGCGCCACCTGGTTCATGGGCACCTATCACCCCGCCGCGCTGCTGCGCAACATGAGCCAGAAGCCCACCGCATTGGCCGATTTCATCGCCCTGCGCGGCAAAATCGAGGAGCTGTGCCCGGAGGTGTATCACGGCATCGCGGAGCAGTGACGCCCGCCGGAGTTCTGCACATCGCATACCGCATACCGCATACGCCGTAAACCCACAAAAATACAAAAAAGCGCCAGATCCGGGGCGCGGCCTTGCAGCCGCTTCGCCCTTGGAGCTGGCGTTTTTCTATGTGAATTCCTATGCTTATATTAGCCGCTATTGCATTGGCCGCTATCGGCCGCAGGTGTTGAGCGCGTAAGCGCGTAATGTATAGCGTCCGCTTCACGACTCAAAGCAGATGATTCTTTTACTTTTAATATGAACAGCCTGAGCGCCTGAATATAGCAGCCTGAAATCGGGCGCAGATGCCCCCCTCAAGTGCGCCCTCAGGCGTTGGCTTCCCGCTGGGGCACCGGATGCTCGGCCAGATACCGCTCCAGCAGGTCTGCCGCCAGGCCCACCATCTCCACACAGGGCCGCTTTTTGTAATAGGTCTCGGTGCGGGGCGAGGCCACCGGGCTGCCCTCGGGCCGGTCCAGCCCCAGCAACTCCCGGCAGATCAGGCTGCCGGTTTCCGCCTTGAATTTCGCCGCCAGCTCCTGCACCATGGCATACACGGCGGTTTTGTGGGCGGGGTCGTCGCTGCCGTACAGTGCCCCAAGCGCCATCACGGCACCGCTGAACGCACCGCACACCTCCCGCATACGGCCCACGCCGCCGCCGAACCCGCTGGCCAGCTGCAGGGCCGTCTGGCGCGGCAGCCCCACCTCTTCGCTGAACGCGGCAAACACCGCCTGCGAGCAGTTGTAGCCCTCCTTAAAATTGGCCTCGGCCATTTCCCGATGCGTCAATTGTATCGACTTCCTTTCTTTTCGCGCATCCGCACCGCACGCCGCAGTGCGCTTTTGTATTGTTTATTATACCATGCCGGGCGCTGCTCTGTCATCCGGGCGTTCCGGCGGCTGCTTTAGCTGTAAGCGCACTGCACTTTGCGTTCCGCACTTGCCGCCAGTGGGCATTTCTCCGGCAATCCGGCCGCTCAGCCAGCGTAGCCGCCCCGGTGATTTTGCTTTTCTAAAACCGATTCTTAAACTTTTTGTGAATTCCCTTGCACTTTTCGCGAAAAAGAGTTATAGTAAACTAGCACTCAGAAGTTATGAGTGCTAAATCAGTTTACAATTACAGTTCAGTTTCGACTGAGCCGAAAATAGACGCGAAAAGGAGTTTTTCATATGGCAGTCAAACAATTCAAGGCCGAGAGCAAAAAGCTGCTTGACCTGATGATCAATTCCATTTACACCAACAAGGAGATTTTTCTGCGTGAGCTGATCAGCAACGCCAGCGATGCCATCGACAAGCTGTATTTTCGCAGCCTGACCGACCAGACCGTGGGCATGAACAAGGACGATTTCTGCATCCGGCTGGATGTGGATAAGGAAAACCGCATCCTGACCATCCGCGACAACGGCATCGGCATGACCAAGGAAGAGCTGGAGAAGAACCTGGGCACCATCGCCCGCAGCGGCAGCCTGGACTTCAAGACCGAGAACAAGTCCGCGCAGGACATTGACATCATCGGTCAGTTCGGCGTAGGCTTCTACTCCGCCTTCATGGTGGCCAGCGATGTGACCGTGGTCAGCCGTGCCTTCGGCAGCGAGGAAGCCTGGCAGTGGGAGAGCAAGGGCGCCGAGGGCTATACCATCAGCCCCGCCGAGAAGGACACCGTCGGCACCGAGATCACCCTGGTCATCAAGGAGAACACCGACACGGAAAACTACGATGAATTCCTGGACGAGTACCGCCTGGTGGACATCGTGAAGAAATACTCCGACTATGTGCGCTACCCCATCAAGATGGAGCGTGAAAAGACCCGCCAGAAGCCCCGCCCGGAGGATGCCGGCGACGACTACAAGCCCGAGTATGAGACCTACCGGGAAGATGAGACGCTGAACAGCATGATTCCTCTGTGGAAGCGCTCCAAGAGTGAGGTCAAGCCCGAGGAATACAACGAGTTCTATAAGAAGAAGTTCTTCGACTACACCGACCCCGCCCGCACCATCGTGAGCCGCACCGAAGGCACCGCCACCTACAACGCCCTGCTGTTCATCCCCGGCCACGCCCCCTACGACTATTACACCCGCGAGTACGAAAAGGGCCTGCAGCTGTATGCTTCCGGCGTGCTCATCATGGAGAAGTGCCCCGACCTGCTGTCCGACTACTTCAGCTTTGTGAAGGGCATTGTGGACAGCCAGGATCTGAGTCTGAACATCAGCCGTGAAATGCTTCAGAAAGACAGCCAGCTGAAGCTGATCCACAACGCGCTGGAGAAGAAGATCAAGAGCGAGCTGACCGCCATGAAGAACAACGAGCGGGATAAGTACGAGGAATTCTTCAAGAACTTCGGCCGCCAGCTGAAGTACGGCTGCTACTCCGATTACGGCACCCACAGCGACCTGCTGAAGGACCTGCTGCTGTTCTACTCCGCCAAGGAGAAGAAGCTGGTCAGCCTGGAAGAGTATGTGAAGGCCATGCCGGAAGGCCAGAAGTACATCTACTTTGCCGCCGGTGAGGACGCCGACCGTCTGGCCAAGCTGCCCGCCGCCGAGCTGGTTCTGGACAAGGGCTACGACCTGCTGCTGCTCACCGAGGACGTGGATGAGTTCTGCCTGCAGATGATGCGCAGCTACGAGGAGAAGGAGTTCAAGAACATCAACTCCGGCGATCTGGGGCTGGAAACCGAGGAAGAGAAGAAGCAGGCTGAGGAAGCCGCCGAGGAGAACAAGCCCCTGTTTGAGGCAATTAAGGCCGCCCTGGGCGACAAGGTCACCAAGGTCACCCTGTCCACCCGCCTGAAGAGCCATCCCGTCTGTCTGTCCAGCGAAGGCCCTATCTCCATCGAGATGGAGCGTGTGCTGAAGGGTATGCCCGGCGGCGAAGCCCCCAAGAGCGAGAAGGTGTTGGAGCTGAACCCCAACCACCCGGTGTTTGAGACCATGAAGAGCCTGCAGGCTTCCGGCGACACCGAGAAACTGAACGCTTACGCCGACATTCTGTACAACCAGGCCCGCCTGATTGAGGGCCTGCCCGTTGAGGATGCCGTTGCCTACACGGAAGCGGTCTGCAAGCTGATGAAGTAATCGCTTCTCTGCTGTATCTGACGCGCACTTAAGCAAAAAACAGCCGCCTGCCGGTTTTTCCGGTGGGCGGCTGTTTTTTGTGCGCTTTTGTGCTTTCACTCTTTGATTTTAGATTAAAAGTCCGGGCTCCGCCTCACATCTCTCCCCGAATGCGCCCCAGCGCCCCCTTTTCCAGGCGGCTTACCTGCGCCTGGCTGATGCCGATCTCCTTGGCGACCTCCACCTGGGTCATGCCGGAGAGGTAGCGCAGCGCCATGATCTTCTTTTCCCGGCCGGTCAGGCTGCCCACGGTATCCCGAAACATGATGCCGCTGATCCAGCTATCCTCCCCATCAGTTTCTCCCACCTGATCCATCACATAGATGGGGTCCCCGCCGTCGCTGTACACCGGCTCATACAGGCTCACCGGTTCCACCACGGATTCCAGCGCCAGGGTCACCGTCTCTTTGGGCAGGTTCACCGCCTTTGCAATCTCGTTGATGTGCGGCTCTCTGCCCAGCTTTTTCTGCAGCTGTTCCCGGCATTGCATCGCCCGATAGGCCACGTCCCGCACCGAGCGGCTCACCCGCAGGGCGTTGTTGTCCCGCAGGAAGCGGCGGATCTCCCCGATGATCATGGGCACCCCATAGGTGGAAAACCGCAGATTCAGGTCCGGGTCAAAGTTGTCGATGGCCTTGATCAGGCCGATGCAGCCCACCTGAAACAGGTCATCCAGGTTCTCGCCCCGGCCGGAGAACCGCTGCACCACGCTCAGCACCAGCCGCAGGTTGCCCTGAATCATCTCCTGCCGGGCCTGCCGGTCTCCCTGCTTCACCCGGCGCAGCAGCTGGGCCTTCTCCCGCTCCGTCAACACTGGCAGCTGGGCCGTATTGATGCCGCAAAGCTCCACCTTGTTGTGGTACATGCCAAAGCTCCCCTTCCGAGGCGTGTCCGCCTTTGGGGAGTATGGGCCGCACCACCGCGCCGCCAAACAGCGGGCTGGCTGGCAATCCCTGCACAGGCTGCGAAAGTTTGGCATAGGCTGACGGCAACAGCTGCAACTTGCAAGGAGGGCTGCGCTATGACGGAACTGCTGCCGTTTCTTCCGCTTGTTCTGGGAATGGCCCTGTTGGCCGCCATTCTTCTGGCCTGGCATTGCCTGAACCATGCCCACGCCGAGGACTGGGTGCTTCATCCCCGCCCCAGATTTCCCGCCGCGGAATTTTCCGTGACTGATCTTCCGGCTGATGAGTTTCTCACGCTGGAGCGTTGCTGGCTCATTCGCCGAACGACCGCCCAGCTGGATTTTGTCGCTGACCCAAACTGGGCCTTCTGGCTTCGGGTCGGGCGCAGCGGCCAGCCGCTGGCCCTGTCGGACGAACCGCCCACCTCCTACGACCAGCGGGAAATCCGCCGGGTGGATGGCCTTCGGGTGGAGATGCTGTATTCTCCCGGCGGCACCGGGCAGATTCGCTGGAGCCGAAACGGTTTCGATTACGCACTCACCTTCCCCGCCGGTGAAATAGGCCTGCCCGGTGGACTGACGGCCGCCTTTGTCCGCGAAACAAACGCCGAACCACTGTAAACGTGCCTCAGGCCATCTGCTCCAGCTGCTGGCGCAGGCGGCGGATGATGCGCTTTTCCAGCCGGGAAATGTAGCTTTGGGAAATACCGATGGCGTCCGCCACCTCTTTTTGGGTGTGCTCCACTCCATCCTTCAGCCCAAAGCGCATTTCCATAATGCGGCGCTCCCGCTCATCCAACAGGGCAACCGCCTGGTGCAGCATGGTGCACTCGTCGTCCTGCTCCAGCTGAGCCCCCACCTGGGCCTGGTCGCTGCTGAGCACGTCCGAGAGCAGCAGCTCGTTGCCCTCGCCGTCGGTGTTCAGCGGCTCATCAATGCTGGCGTCCTGCCGCCGGTTGGAGCTTTTTCGCAGGTACATCAAAATTTCATTCTCAATGCACCGGCTGGCATAGGTGGCAAGCTTGATCTTTTTCGAGGGCACAAAGGTGTTCACCGCCTTGATCAGGCCAATGGTGCCGATGGAGATAATGTCCTCGATCGCCACGCCGCTGTTCTCAAATTTGCGCGCAATGTACACCACCAGCCGCAGATTGTGGGTGATCAGCAGATCCCGGCAGCTGGGCCGCCCCTCTTCCAGCCCGGCAAACACCCGGGCTTCCTCCTCCGGGGTGAGCGGCGGCGGCAGGGTCTCCGGCCCGTTGATGTAATGGACACGGCCGGGTGCTTTCAGGTGCAAGACCAACCGTTTCAGGCCGCTTAAAAGTTGCTTCAGCATGAAATTCGTCCCTCCTGTGCCGGTGCGGATGGTTTGGGCGGCGGGCCTCCGGCACAGCCCGCACCGGCCTGCTTCTGCGGAGCGTTTCGCCCGCACCGCCGGGCCTGGCCCGCCAAACCCGGCCCGAACAGGGCCAGATACCGCCCGTCCGACAGGGGTTTCCCGGCAAATGCCACGGTCACCCGGCCGCACAGCAGCACCCGCTTTCCAAGGCAGATGCGCATCCGCTGCGCCTGCACCGCCGGCAGCAGATCGCCGCCCGTGGCGGTATCGCAGGAGAGCAGCCGCACCCCGGGCGGCGGCAGGGCGGCACGGTCGCCGCCAAACCACCGCTGCAAAAATTGCTGCAGTGGCTCTTCCAGCTGGGCCTGCGCCGCCGGGGCACTGACCAGCACCACCGGGCAGCCGGAAAATGGATCGTACCAGGAAAATCCCGTATCCCACAGCGCCTCGCCCCGCAGGGTTCCGCCAGGCAGCTGGGCTTCCAGCTGCCAGAGCTGCTCCGGTTCGGCCGGGCCAAACAGCAGAACCGCAAGGCGGGCCAGCAGATACACTCCCAGTGAGCAGAAAAGCAGCAGCAGCGGCGGAACGTTCCAATACACCGCCAGGTTGTTGGTCTGCACATTCTGTGCGCTGAACCGCAGAATGGCGGCCAGCACCAGCCCCGCCAGGGCCAGATTCATCCCAAAGTACCAGGCCGCCCGGCGCAGAAGCAGGCGCACTCCCTGCCAGCCAAAGGCTGCCGCGGTAATGGCCAGCGCACTGCTGCCCTGATACAGAAACTGCGCCCAGACCGGAAGCGGCGGCGCCAGAAGAATCAGCGTGCTGACGGCCGCCAGCGCTGCCCCCAGGCCCCCTTTTGGCCAACGGGGCGGCGCACCGCACACACAGCCGGCAGCCCGCAGAAGAAAATAGCCGATCGCAAAATTGACCAGCAATAGAGAATCCAGATAAATCACCGTTTTCATGCGTTCGCTCCTTGTGCCGCAGGCCCCGTCCTCTTCTGAACAGTATATGCGGCCGAAGGAGAAAAGCATGTCACAACGCGGCCCAGACAAAAAAGGCCCCGGAAGGGCAGCCATGCTGCACCCTCCGGGGCCTTTTGCGTTTTTATCAAGTTCCGAAATGGACGTGGATTAGCCCAGGTTCAGAGCTTCCTTCACCTTCGCGATGATGTGAGCGCCGATGTCGCGGGAAGCGTCAACGGTCTGAGCGCCCAGATGGGGAGAAACGATGAAGTTGTCGCACTCGAACAGGGGGCTGTTGAAGTCAGCGCCCTCGCTCAGCTCGTCCACCATAACGTCGGTGGCGTAGCCGCCGATCTTGCCGGCCTTCAGAGCCTCGTACATATCCTGCTCGTTCACGATGCCGCCGCGGGCCATGTTCAGCACGATGCAGTCGGGCTTCATGGTCTCGATGCTCTTGGCATTGATCAGGTTCTTGGTGGTGGGCAGCAGAGGCATATGGATGGTGACGTAGTCAGCAACCTTCAGCAGCTCTTCGATGGTCTCCATCTTGGTGGCGTTGTTCTCGCCGAACTTCTCGTCGGGCAGGAAGGGATCGTAAGCCACGATGTTCATCTTGAAGGCATGAGCCAGGCCGGCAACCAGCTGGCCGATGCGGCCGAAGCCCAGGATGCCCAAGGTGCGGCCGCGCAGCTCACGGCCCACGAACTTGTACTTATCCCACTGATGGTTCACCTTCACGTCCACGTTCGCGGGCATGGTGTGACGGGACATATCCAGCATCTTGGACAGGGTCAGCTCAGCCACAGCGTTGGCGTTCAGGCCGGGAGCGTTGAACACCTGGATGCCCTTGGCCTTGGCGCAATCCATGTTGATGTGGTTCAGGCCCACGCTGCACACGCCGATCACCTTCAGGTTCTTGGCGGCATCCAGCACCTCTTCGGTGATGGCGGGGTCAACACGCATGATCAGCACATCGTAATCGCCGATCACGTTCTTCAGCTGCTCGCTGGTCAGAGGAGCGTTGGCAGCCTTGCCCTCCATCTCAGCAGTGTACAGGTTGTCCACCTGCATGTACTTGCCCAGTTCCTCGGTGATGGACTCATGGACAGCGTCGATAATCAGACATTTCATGGTTAAGATCCTCCTGATATTCTTCATGATTTCGGCAAGCATGCCTTTCTGCCGCCCGCACAGGCCGGCAGGCATTGGCGCAGCAGGGCACACTCAAACTCCTACTTCTCACATGGTACTAGTATAGCCCATTCTCAGGTTTTCGTCAATATGAACGTTCCCGCACAAAAAGTAAAGAAAAATACTGTGCAGATACGCTCAAAAGGCCGCATTGCCTGTAAAAATGAAGTCCTCTGCTGTACCTGATTAAAAGTGTAATCACTCCCCTTTCTTTTCTGTCAGAATTCTTCAGAAATGCCCCGATATTTTTGCCAAAGTCCGGTCTTTTCGGCACTTTGATGAATTCGGGCCGTATTTTTTGCACAAAAAAGCAGCCCCGGGCCTTGGTCCGGGGCTGCTTTCCTATTATTTATGCTCAGTTGTTGCTGCTGTTCTTCAGCACCACGTCGTGGCTGCCGCCCTCCACGATGCTGGTGGAGGACACCACGGTCAGGCGGGCCTTCTCCTGCAGCTCAGGAATGCTCAGCGCGCCGCAGTTGCACATGGTGCTCTTCACCTTGTACAGGGTCACGGTCACGCCGTCGGCCAGGCTGCCGGCGTAGGGCACGTAGCTGTCCACGCCTTCCTCAAAGCGCAGGGTGGCAGCGCCGCCCAGGTCGTACCGCTGCCAGTTGCGGGCGCGGTTGGAGCCCTCGCCCCAGTACTCCTTCATGTAGGCGCCGTTCACGCGGACCTTGTTGGTGGGGCTTTCGTCAAAGCGGGCAAAGTAGCGGCCCAGCATCAGGAAGTCCGCGCCCATGGCCAGAGCCAGCGTCATGTGGTAATCGTGCACAATGCCGCCGTCGGAGCAGATGGGCACATACACGCCGGTCTCCTTGTAATACTCGTCGCGGGCCTTGGCCACCTCGATCACGGCGGTGGCCTGACCGCGGCCGATGCCCTTGGTCTCGCGGGTGATGCAGATGGAGCCGCCGCCGATGCCCACCTTCACGAAGTCTGCGCCGGCCTCAGCCAGGAAGCGGAAGCCATCGCGGTCCACCACGTTGCCGGCGCCCACCTTCACGCTGTCGCCGTAATGCTCGCGGATCCAGCCGATGGTGCGGCTCTGCCACTCCGAGAAGCCCTCGGAGGAGTCGATGCACAGCACATCCACGCCGGCGTTCACCAGAGCGGGCACGCGCTCAGCGTAGTCGCGGGTGTTGATGCCGGCGCCCACCACGTAGCTCTTGTTCTTATCCAGCAGCTCATTCACGTTTTCCTTGTGGCTGTCGTAGTCCTTGCGGAACACGATGTACTTCAGCCGGCCCTCGGCATCCAGCAGGGGCAGAGAGTTGATCTTGTTGTCCCAGATAATATCGTTGGCTTCCTTCAGGGTGGTGGTGTCAGCAGGGGCGGTGACCAGCTTCTCCAGCGGGGTCATGAACTCCTTCACCTTCACGTCGGTGCTCATCCGGCTGACGCGGTAGTCGCGGCTGGCCACAATGCCCACCAGCTTGCCGTTGGCGGTGCCGTCCTCGGTGATGGCCACGGTGGAATGGCCGGTGCGCTGCTTCAGGGCCAGCACATCCGCCAGGGTGTTCTCAGGAGACAGGTTGGAGTCGCTGGTGACAAAGCCCTTCTTGTAGCTCTTCACGCGGGCCACCATGGCGGCCTCACTCTCGATGCTCTGAGAGCCGTAGATGAACGAAACACCGCCCTGCTTGGCCAGCGCGATGGCCAGCTTCTCGCCGGAAACCGCCTGCATGATGGCGCTGATCATGGGGATGTTCATGGTCAAGGGGCACTCTTCCTCGCCCTTGCGGTATTTCACCAGCGGGGTTTTCAGGCTCACTGCATCGGGGATGCACTGGGCAGAGGAGTAACCGGGCACCAGCAGGTACTCGCCAAAGGTGCGGGAAGGTTCTTCATAATAATAAGCCATGCTTCTGCTCCTTTTCCATTTAAGATTGGTACAGTCATTTTTGTGATAACGGCCGCCGGCAAACGGGCGTAAGGCGCGCAGCCGCCGGCGGTGTCAGTTCCATTGGGATTAGGGTATAGTTTACCACATTTCCGGGGCAATTACAAAATACGCCTGTCACAAACTTTCTCCGTGTGCGCCCGTCAAAAACATACATTCTGCCTAAGTACGGCGAATAAGTACGACTTTTGCCGCACTGAGGTGGTTTTTGCGCAGAGGATACAGCAAAGCCCCCGCCGGAGGGACGGCGGGGGCTTTGCTGTAGGGATGATGAAGTGTCTTGCACGCACCGGCGCAGACCGCAGGAGATTGCGGAAGGAGGAGACACACCGGCAACAACTTCACAACACATGAAAAGGCTTGTAACTCTCTTGCAACTAAATTGTAACTCTTTTGACATCACCTGTCAACTGGTTTCGCCGCGAAATTTGTAAACAATTTGTTTCTTTTTCTTCTTTTTCGCTGCAGATTCCAAGGGAGTTGGCGGAGGTTGCCGAAATGCACCTCGTGAATGTTCAGCTGAACTCTTAAACAGGCCAAAAGCGTTTCTCCCCTGCGCCGCCTGGCCAAGCGCCGGTCAGCCTGCATCGTGCGCCTGTTTGATTTTCAACAGCTCACGATAAAGTTGCTGGCACTCCTCGCTTTGATAAAACTCATGCAGCTCTCTCCCGACTTCCTCCATCCGGGCGCTGCGCTCCGCCGCCTCTTTCTCCAGTTGGGGCCGCCGGGCCTCGGCTTCCCGCACGCGCTCCAGCTGCTCCGGGGTGTAGTACGTATCTCCAGCGGTTCCGCCGCCATCGCTGTCCAGAATAAACTCGGTGCCGCCAATCACCTCAGTGCCGCCCAGGCCATCGCCTTTGGCGCTGCTTTCCCCGGTCTCAGCCGCCTGCCTCTGCTCCAGCTCGGCATAATACCAGTCCATGTAGCCCGCCACCAGCTTGCCCTCGGTTCCAACTTCCGGGGTGCAGGCTTTGACGACGATCTCAGGGGTACCGTCAGCAGCCGGCGTTGCATGGCCCGCCTGATCCAACAGGGCCGTTCCGATGCTGTATCCGTTGTCCCTCAGCCAGCCATAAAACGCAGTGACCTCGGGGGCTTCTGCATCAGCCTCGTAAATTGCCGCAATGTCGTTCCCGGTTTCCGCATTGTACTGTTCGATCATCGCATAAATCTGCGCCCGGTTCTCGTCTGGTTCTGGGGTAGCCGCCGGTGCACCGGCCGGGCCCGCCGTTTGCGAAGCTGCCGGGGTGGGGCTGCCAGGGCGGAAGTAGCCTCAGGCGCCTGCGGAGCTTCTGCTTTTGCACACCCGGCAAGGCCGATCATCACGGCCAGGGCCACGCAAATTCTCTTCATGGGCTGTTTTCCCTCTTTCTGCGGCTCTTCACTCAGTTTCTTCGTTTATCATTAAAATACCGCAAAATCGCTTGTATATCAAGTATTAAAAGCCATTGTTTTTACGCAAAGTAGAATCAAGCCCACCCAAAAGGGGCCTCATTTCTGAATTTCAGCTTCCCGCCTTCCCCGGTCGGCCACCAATTGAGGGCCCTTTCAGCCGTTTCTTTCTGGGCATCCGGAACTGGAAAGCGGCTTTTGGAAACAGCCGCAAACGTCCGTCAGTGGTTCAAAAATCCAACTCCGCCTCAATACAGCAGCGGCCGTCCCGCTGGCCGTTCAGGTACCAGCCGCCCTTGACCCGGCCCCGGCTGAGGGTGAATTCGTGCCCCATGGGCACCTCCCAATGGTAATTGATGGCCGCACGGCTCAGCGGGGCCGCCCGCATCTGCTCAATGGGCAGCGCATCGCACAGAACATCCAGCCAGGAGGCGTTGTTCAGGTGGCCGTTCTGGTCGCACAGGCTGTACCGGGCAACCTGTTCCACCGGCGCTTCCATCTCCGCAGCCTTGGCAATGGTCAGGCTCAGTTCTTCGTCAATCGGCTCCGGCCAGGCGTAGAGGTTCATTTCCTCGGGCATATGCCGCAGAATACGCCGGGTGTCCACGTCCACCAGAACCCAGCGGCTGTCCACCTCGGCCACCGGCAGGCCCATCTCATCCTCGATCCGGTGCAGACGCTTGTAGATGGCCCGCCGAGGCATTTCCGGCCGGGTCATATACGTCAGGGTCTCGCCCAGGGTCGGGGTGCGGTAAATTTCCAGCACCTGTTTGGCCAGCAAGAAGGCCGTGTGGTGTTCTTTGTAAAAAGCAGGCGTCATCCCGATGGAATTGCAGTGGTCCGTGCCCACCTGCTGCACCGCATGCAGCAGCGCCGCCGGGCGCATATTGTCGTCAAAATCGCAGTGTTCCTGAAGAACGGTGCGCTGGCAGGTAAACTCCGGCTTGAATTCGTCCATGTTGCTCTCTCCTTCATAATAAAATCGCGCAGGCGGCCAGATTCGGCGCACCGCGCGATGGTAGTTTTGTGTAATGCGTAGCTGCCCGCTTTTCTCCCGCTTTGAATGCAGTCCTGAAAGAACTGCCTTCGGCTGTGCAGGAGCCAGCTTCTTAGTACAGGTCGCTGCGCTGGCGGCGGTGCAGCTTGCGCCAGACGTTAAACACGATCAGGGCCAGCGCCAGCAGCAGCATCACCGGAACCATCCAGCCGCTGCCCGCCTCGTCGTAGCTCTTCATGTCGCTCCAGGCCATGTCCATGGCGCTGTTGATCTCGTCCGGCAGGCTGATGAACACCTCGGTGTTGGCCAGCACTTCCTCGCTGGGGTAAGCAATGGGGCTGTACTTCAGGTCATCGTCCAGGGTCTCCCACACGTCGGTGATGGGAGTGGAGTAGCCGATGAAGTCGCAGTTGGCCGCGCCCACCTCCGTCTCGCACATGTAGTTGATGAACATCTCAGCAGCTTCTTTGTTTTTGGCACCCTTGGGGATGCACATGGCGTCCACAAAGTAGTTGGTGCCCTCCTCCGGGATCACAAAGTCCAGATCCGGGTTGTCCTGCATCATAACAATGGCATCGCCCGCATAATAGGGGGCCATGGCCGCCTCGCCGCCGGTCATCTTATCGAAGATTTCGTCCATGACGTAGGCCTGCACCACGCTCTTCTGGGCCTTCAGCTCTTCGGCAATGGTCTGCACCTGCTCGGTGCTGGTGGGGTTCAGGCTCATCCCCAGCTTTTTGGCCGCAATGGCAAAGGCATCCCGGCTGTTGTTGAACATGAGCACGTTGCCCGCGTACTCAATGTCCCACAGGGCGTCCCAGCTGGTGGGCGGCTCCTGCACCATGGTTTTGTTGTACACAATGCCCACCACGCCCCAGGTATAGGGCACGCTGTATGCATTGTCCGGGTCGTATTCCAGATTTTTGTAGGCCGCACCGATTTTTTCGATGTTGGGAATGTTGGAGAAGTCCAGCGGCTCCAGCATGTCCTCGCCGATCATCTTGCCGATCATATAATCCGAGGGAACGATCACATCGTAATTGGCCGCACCGCTCTTCATCTTGGCGTACAGGCTCTCGTTGGTATCAAAGGTGGTGTAGTTCACCTTGATGCCGGTCAGGTCCTCAAAGCCTTTCACCACGTCAATGCTGTCGTCCGAGCCGTCCGAGATGTACAGGCCCCAGTTGTAGACGTACAGCGTCACATTCTGGCCGCGGAACCGGTTCCAGTCGTAATCGGCCGACACCTGAAGATCCGGCCCGGCCGGCACCGTATCCCCGGCCGCGGCAAAGGCGGGCAGTGCCGCCAGCACCGCGCACAGCAGCACAGCCGCCAGAGAAACCAAACGTTTTTTCATCCCTTCGCTCCTTTCTCAGCCGCGCCGCTGCTGGTCACGCCGATACTTCCGGCTGTCCATGTGATTCGTGAACAGAATGATGGCCAGAATCACCAGGAAAATGATGGTGGACAGTGCATTGATCTCCGGACTGACCTTTTTGCGGGTCATGCTGTAAATGGCGATGGGAAGCGTCTGCAGGTTGCCGCAGGTAAAATAGGAAATGATGAAATCGTCAATGGAATAGGTGATGCAGATCAGGAAGGCCGACAGAATGGCCGGCATCAGCTCCGGCATGACCACCTTGAAGAAGGCCTGGGTGGGGTTGCAGCCCAGGTCCAGCGCCGCCTCGTACATGCGCACGTCCAGCTGGCGCAGCTTCGGGCTGACGTTGAAGATCACGTAGGGCACGCTGAAGGAAATGTGCGCGATCAGCAGGGTGGGCAGGCCGAAGATGTTCTGAGGCACCAGCTCGGCCCCCATATGGGCGTTGGCCCAGGCCGCAAAGCCCCGATACGCCACAAACAGCAGCATTAGCGAAACGCCGGTGATGATCTCCGGGTTCACGATGGGCAGATAGCTCAGGTTGTTGATGAGCAGGCGGGACTTGCGCCCCATGCCGCTGATGCCCACCGCCGCCATGGTGCCCACCACCGTGGAGATGAGGGCCGAGATCAGGGCAATGGCAACGCTCAGGGCCAGTGCATCCAGAATCATGCTGTTGGTGAACAGGCTTTTATACCAGTTCAGCGTAAAGCCGGTGAACACCGAGCGGCTCTTGCTCTCGTTGAAGCTGAACACCGCCATCACCACAATGGGCACATACAAAAAGGAAAAGATCAGCACCATGTAGGCCTGCTGCAAGGCGCGCCAATGTTTTTGTTTCATCACACAACGCCCTCCATATCCTCATCATCAAAGCTGCTGGTGAAGCTCATGCACAGCAGCACGATCACCATCAGCACCAGGCTCATGGCGCTGCCCAGGTTGTAGTTGTAGCTGTTGCCCAGGAACTGCAGCTCGATCAAGTCGCCGATGAGCAGATTGGAGCCGCCGCCCAGCATTCGGCTGATGATAAAGGTGGACACCGCCGGCACAAACACCATGGTAATGCCCGTGGCAATGCCCGGCACCGACAGCGGAATGAGCACCCGGGTGAGGATCTTGCCCATGCCGGCGCCCAGATCCTGGGCTGCTTCCACCACGCTCTGGTCAATTTTGGTCATGGCCGTGTACAGCGGCAGGATCATGTAGGGCAGATAGTTGTATACCATGCCCAGCACCACCGCGCCGGAGGTATTGATCATCTCAAAGGGGCCAAGCCCCACCAGACCCAGAATGCGGTTGATGATGCCGTTTTTCTCCAGAAGGCTCATCCAGGCGTAGGTGCGCAGAAGGAAGTTCATCCACATGGGCAGCATCACCAGCATCTGCATGATGTGCTGCTTGGACGTGCGCAGGCGGGAGAGGAAGTACCCCACCGGGAACGCCAGTACCAGGCAGATGACCGTGGCCACCGCCGCCAGAATCAGGCTGCGGGCAAACACCGTGCTGTACCGGCCGATGGTCATCAGATTGTCCAGCGTAAAATTGCCCGCACTGTCCGTGAGGGCAAAGTAAACCACAATGATCAGGGGCGCGATGATAAAGGCCGCCATCCACACCAGATACGGAGCGGCCAGAGACTTTTTCTGTACCATGGCTTACTCCTCCGTGCGGGCCATGATGTGGATCTCATCCGGCCCGATGCACATGCCGATGACCTCGCCCGGCTGGCTGGCCTGGGTGGAGTGGATGATCCACTCATGGCCACCCTGCTCCACATGCATCTCGAAGTGAACACCCTTGAAGATCACCTCATTGACCATGCCGGTGAGCTGGCCCTGAATGGCGGGCACCACCTTGATGTCCTCCGGGCGCACCACCACCTGCACCGGCTGGTTGCGGGCAAAGCCCTTATCCACGCAGGTGAACTCGTTGCCTGCAAACTCCACCCGGAAGTCCCTCAGCATCAGGCCGTCCAGAATGTTGCTCTCGCCGATGAAGTCCGCCACAAAGGCGTTCTGCGGCTCGTTGTAAATGTCCTCCGGGCTGCCGATCTGCTGAATGAGGCCGTCTTTCATAACCACCACCGTGTCGGACATGGTCAGCGCCTCTTCCTGGTCGTGGGTCACGTACAGGAAGGTGATGTCCATCTCGCGCTGCAGGCGCTTCAGCTCCAGCTGCATCTCCTTGCGCAGCTTCAGGTCCAGCGCGCCCAGAGGTTCGTCCAGCAGCAGCACCCGGGGCTGGTTGACCAGGCCGCGCGCAATGGCCACGCGCTGCTGCTGGCCGCCGGACAAGGTGGCGATGTTGCGCCGCTCAAAGCCCTTCAGGCCCACGACCTCCAGCATTTCCAGAACCTTGCTGCGGATGACCCGATCGTCCTCTTTTTTCAGGCGCAGGCCAAACGCCACGTTTTCAAACACGTTCAGGTGCGGAAACAGGGCGTATTTCTGGAACACGGTGTTCACCTGCCGCTTGTAGGGCGGCAGGCCGGTGATGTCCTTTCCATCAAAAAAAACACTGCCGGATTTCGGTTCCACAAACCCGCCGATGACCCGGAGCGTGGTCGTTTTTCCGCAGCCTGAAGGCCCCAGAAACGTGACGAACTCCTTATCGTGCAGGTCCAGCGACAGACCATTCAGGATGTTCTGCCCGTCGAAATCCACAACAATGTTTTGTAAGGATACGATGACGTTGTTGTCCATTCTTGATAGATCCCCCTTTGCGGTGGGCCGCTGCGGCGGGACCTTCCCGCCGGCCATAGCCCTCATTCCGCCGCTTCTCACGACGGAGCAGCGCCGATTGATGCCACCCCCGCAAAGGTTTGTTACACCGAAACAGCCAACGGCCACGGCTTCAGCAGCATACGCAAGCGCCAATGCGCGGCCCGACAAAAATTGCGGGCCGCACATATGTTCCATTATAGCAGAGGGGGAACCTCTGTCAATACATTCCGGGAAGAATGGGAGAAAATGCCGTCGAATTCTGGAGAATTCCGGTGTTTTCCTGTTCCCGCATGGCTTTTTATTTTGTTTCTTTCAAATCTCTCCGGTTTCTTCAAAGATCCTCCGGGATGCTTTGGTTTTCGTGCAGCCGCTTCCTGGCTTTTCCGCGTTTGCAGACTGCGGCAGCCGACTGCTTCTTCCCTGCCCGGCAGGAATTTCCGCAAAGGCACTCTGCCCGCCGCACCTTGCAGTGGTTCAGGGCTGTGCAGCCCCATCCTCCGCCGCTTCAAACACGAACCAGGCGTCCTCCTCGTCCAGATAGACCTCCACCGTGCCTTCCGCGCCGCCGTACTGGTACCCCATGCCGACCGTTCCAAAATTGGCCTGATCGTCCTCCGTCGGCGTCTCGCCGCTGGCCGTCACCGCCGTGACCATGCCGTCCATCATCCCGCAGCGCAGTGCGTCGGACTGCCGCCCGGCGTAACGGTACAGCTTGCCGTTGACGCGCAGCGCGGCCGTCTGGGGAAGGGCCTCGGCGCCGCTGGCCGCAGACGGGGCTGCCGCATCCGTCTTTTGTTCCGCGCCGGCTGCACTTTCCCCATCTGCCGTGGCCCCTTCCGCGCTCTCGGCGGCCTCCGTTCCGCTCTCCGGTGCCGCGGCTTCCAATGCGGGTTCGTCCATCTGCACGCTGTACTCGGCCACCGCCGGGCTGCTGGACGCATCCGCCGCCGAAAAGCCGCCCTTGCCCGACAGCATTTCGCCGCGCCACACCGCCACACACAGCATCAGGCAGGCCGCCGCCGCCACAACAGACGCCCCCGCGCGCTTTGCCAGGTGCAGTTTGGGCGGTTTCGCCGCAGGCTGCGTTTCCTTTTGCAGCGCGGCCAGCCGGGCCTTCAGTTCCGGCGAGGCGTGCAGTTGATCCAATTCGTTCCGGTATTGTTCAGCACTCATATCCGCCGTCTCCTTCCATATGCCCGCGCAGTGCTTCCCGCCCCCGCCGCAGCCAGGTAAGCACCGTGTTGGGCCGGGTGTGCAGAATCTGCGCAATTTCTTTTGCCGTGTATCCCTCATAATAATGTAAGTAGATGGCGTCCCGGTAGTTGGGCGGCAGCTGCCGCACCAGCGTCAGCATTTCCCATTGGCCGCCCTCTTCGCGGGCCGGCAGCCATTCCTGAAGCTCCACGTCGCTGTTCCGGCTCGCGCGGGCCAGGGTGTGGCAGTGGTTGATGGTCACCCGGATCAGCCAGGCCTTCAAGTGCTCCTCGCTTTCAAAGCCCTTTTCAAACCGCACCAGCTTTTCAAACACATCCTGCACCACGTCCTCCGCATCGCTCAGGTTGGGCGCATAATGTGCCGCCAGGCGCAGCACCATATCGGTATAATGCTCGATCGCATACACCAGGGGATCCTGCAAAAAGGCGGTCCCTGTCATGCTCTGTTGCCTCCTCCAAAATTCGATTCAGGGTGCTTTCGCTGCGGGGCGCATTGCTTTGCGTCCGCGTTGTTCGGCGGTCTCATGGCATTCGACGCCCGCAGAAGTTCCCTTCTCACATTTAATACACATACCGCTGCCGATAAATTGCAGCGATCCTGTTATTTTTTGCCTGCTCTGCAATGCTGCCCGCCGGGCCGGAGCGATTTCGCGAAAGCGTCCTTTTGCGGGCACAGCCATTTCAGTATATACAAAAATCAGGCGGCTGACCAGATGGTCTGCCGCCCAACCCATGGCATTTTTCAGGACTTATTTTCAGAACACAGCCTATCACAGCTGAATGCCGGACATGCCCAGATACAGCACACCGCACCGGGTCACCGTCCAAACGCGCGGGACCCCGGCCACCGCCACCTTGTACTGCCGCCGGCTGTTGTTGCGCAGCACCCCGCCGGACAGCTCCGTCAGCTCCATCGTAATGGCCGACACCGGATGACCGGACAGCGCCATCGCCAGGCGCAGGGCCCCCACCGGTGTGAACATCAGGTAGCCCGCCAGCAGCAGCGCAGCCGCACCTGTTAAAACTCTCGGAAGGATTCTGGTTTCACGCATGGTCAAGCCCACCTTTCTGCTCGATACACCGGAAGGTGTGTGTTTTTCTCTTTGCTTATAAGACGAAGCAGGAGGCGGGAATATTTCATGGGTTGGAAAAAATTGCAGTTGTTCATCTCTAACCATCATGTAAAAAGAAGCAATCGTGCAGCACGCGCCGCACGATTGCCCGTAAAAGAACTGATTCTATTTTGCCTGACAGGGAATTTGTGTTCTCGTTCTTCACTTAACTCTTTAAGGCATACTGCCCCATCTGTCAAGGAATCACAAGATACGCATTCCCACTTTATGCTTCAAAGGCGTGTTTTCTGCTGGCTGTCAGCCTCGATACCCTGCCGAGTATCACAAGTCGTTGGAACTTTAAGTCCCCAACGCGGACTCATCCTATATCCCAGATGTGGGCTCAATGCCCTGCCGAGCATCACACTGTGCTGGCAATTACCCTCCCCAGCCGGAGTACAGCTTTAACGTGTCGCCACACGGAACCTTTCAGGTTCGTTTTTATTATATACGATCTTCACGATTTTTGCAAATTGCGCCCAAATGGATTTTATGCCAGCTGTGGTTTGCTTAACATCAATGATTCACGATCTTTACTCCCTTGATGGGGCGCAGGAATTCATCAACATCAAAATACAGATTTTTCAGAATCGGAACCAGATCAATGTATTCTTCTTCCGGCTTCTCATTGTGCTTATACTTTGCCATAACAACGAGATAGCCGTTATCCCACTCTTTCACCGCTGTATACCGCTCCAGCGAGTACGGAGCAGCAAACCGAATCACATGATCTCCGAATCGAAACACCGTATAGTTCTTCTCATTGCTGAGCACTGCCATATCTCTCATGACAATTTCTCCGTCAAAAGCGCCCATGCTCACTCCTTGCAAACCACGTCATTCTCCGTGCAGTTTTCTTCGTTCTGACAAACCACGATTGGGCTTTTACAAGCCGCCGAGCACACGCTGGAACGTCCGATAATTCGCATCGTCCCTCGGAGAGCAATAAACCGCAAATTCGATGGTTTCAAAGTTTTTCCGGTATTCCTGCACCACCGTTTTCATTGCCTGCGCCACGACCATCGGTGGGTTCTGGAACGCGCCGCAGCCGAATGCACCGAGAATGATGACTTCATTTCCCTTGCACGATGCGATTTCCAACACCTTGCGCATTCGCTTCTCGTGCAGGGCTTGAAGGTTTTCCCGGCTGATGTGCACGGCATTTCCGCCGTCTCTGGAATTCATGCTGCCACTCGGCTTTGCCCGCAGATTCGGGGCCGCACAGGTCACCACATTAACAGAATACCATTTTTCTTCCGGTAGCAGCTGCGGATAATCCGTGTCGCTCTTGAAAACCATCACGTCCGGCGTATAAATGCAGTCATCGTTGTGCAGCGGGTCATGCTGGCGGCGGTGCGGTTCGTAGAAAGCATTCCACATTTCCTGCTTGTTCAAATTAGGGAACAAGGTCGAGCAGCGGCAGATGGCTTCTTCCTGCGCAGAAGCCCCTCTGGTCACGCCGCCGCCCGGATTAGCTGCCGAGGCAAAGTTCAGGATGCAGACTTTCTTGCCGGCATAGGCATACGGTGCCGCAGCCTCCAGTGTGCGCTTTGGGCTCACAACGACCTTCGATGGCTTCTGATAGATCCGGCATTCTGAACCATAGCTGTCTCCCCTTCCCGCAAAGCACTGCTGCGCTTCGTCAGAATGCTTAACTACGGAAATCAGACGCGAATTGCTGCTGTACAACTGCCGCGTATCTTCAAAAATTTCAAGATTTTCTTTTCTTCCCACAATTACACCTTCTTTTCTGTTCTATCTGCATCGTTTTCAAGCCCTGTCCGAATCGTCACCAGCATCCCCTGTCGTGCATGATTTGCTCATTGGGCCCGCTTCTCCTGCTGCATCGCATACTCAAAATATTGGAGAATCGCTTCTTCGAGTGTCGTTCCAAAGGATTGCAGCTGCGCCGTCAATTCAGCCTTTTTCTCGGCAGACATCCGGAAGCTGTAAATATAGTCGTCCTGTTCCGGGTCATATTGAATATCGACCAAAATATCACTCATGGCAATTTTCCTTTACAAGAATCTGCATTCGGTTTCCGGCGGCCAAACTGCTTTTGCCGCAGCCGATTCCGGCTTAGTCCGGCTGCATCCCATGCACGGGCTTCCTGCACGGGAAGTTCATCTTCCGCATGGACGCAATCTGCTCGGTCAGTTCAAAAGCTGCACAGGCGCAGTCTGGCTTTTGGCATCCGGCGTTCTGGTTCGCCGATGCACGGTTTCAATTCATGAATCCGCATCAAAAGCGTTCATTTATTTCTTCCTGCCTTCAAGCTGCTGCGCCTGCTCGTCGATAATGTCGCCCAGCTCCAAAATTCGGTCTGCCAGATAGCAGCAGAGATTTTTCAAGAATTGTGCGTCCTTATCTGCCAGCAGCACATCCCGCTCTGCTTCGGTCAAATCGGTAAAGCACACACTCTGTCCAACGCCGTCCCGCACAATGCGGAAATAGCAGCCGTCAAGTTCGCGATTCATTTTTGATGGCCTCCTCCGAACCGGGAAAGCCACACAGTTTCGTCATGCGGTCGTACAGTTCGATGCTCATCACAACGAAGCTTCCCGCTGCTTTTGTACGAACGATGACAGGATTGCCAAAACGCCGGAGGAAGTCGTCGGATTCAATGTTCTCTACAAATTCATCTTCCGTCAGAGTTGGAAGGTAGATATGGCTTTCATTTTCCATAGTTATCTCCTTTTAATACCGTTCAAGGTTTCTTTCAATATTTCTTCATCCAGCAACCAGTTGATGCTTTTCAAGAAAAGTTCTGTGTTTTCAGACCATTTTCTGCTTACACATCACCTATTTATATCCTGCACCTTCCTTTTTATCGTTTTCTCCCTTCTTCTCCAGGCCTCTGAAATATGCCACTGTGCGGTCTTTTCGTCCAGCCTGAATTCTTCCATCAAAAGGGCGCACAGTTCCTTATCCTTTGTTCCGCCCGCTGCAATATATCCATCTGCAAAGCAGCCCGCGCCGATTTCGTCGTATCCAGACATTTTTCTGCCTCCTGCATCAATGATTTTCAGAAGTCAAAATACTTCTTGCGCAGTGATTTGTTGGCAAGAACCGCATACAGTCTCTTCACCTCAAGGCGGCCTTCATTTCCAACCACGTTCTTACTATTCACCTCACAGGTTTGAATGATTTCTCCGGCTTTTCGATTCTTTTCCGAATCGGCTGTTTCCCGGATAAGCTGTATCGCAGCGCGGTATTCCGGTCTGGCGAGATTCGCTGTGAAATCATAGAACATGGTTTCAAATGGAATGATCCGCCAATAATAGTCGTCTACTTCATTCAACAAATCCACAAAGTCTCGAAGTGCTGAAACCGAATCGTTTGTCCAATCTCCGGCTTTCATGATTTTCTGATGCTCTGCCGAACACTCCTTCAGCCACCGGTCCATTTCTTCCGAGATTTGAACCTCATCCGTGCCATCCCACCAGAACAGCCGATCATCGTCCGAAAGATAATAATTGGGGCGTCCCTTTCGTTCTTTTGGCGTGTAGGCAAACGTGCTCAACTTGTCCTGGCGGAGATACTCACTTGTCCGAATCGGTTCAAACGGCTCAAGCATCTTTTTCCTGCGCCATTCAGCTAATTCCTCTGAGGCATATTGATGCGGCTGCTCGTCATAGTACACCTTTGCGAAAAGTGTCTCCCAGATTTTCCAAAAATCCCTTTTTTGGAGTTCTGCGGTCAGATAAACGAAAACTCTGGCCGGCATCTCAAGGGTCAGCTGTGCAATCGTCGCCAGTACCCCTGATTTGATTTTGCTGCGTTCTTCATACGGCTTCTCCAACAAGCCCCACAGCATTTTCACATCTGCGTCCGAGTTCAAAAATTGCATCAATTCCTGCTTGCAGTGAAGAACATCCGCCGGATAGGTTCCAGCCGTCACGCTCTCCTCCGACAAATTCTCCGTTCCGTGGATGATGTACAGCAGGTCAGCAAGATCTGTGCCGCCGGCTGCTTCACACCGGTTGATTGGAATCAGCTCTCTCAGCATTTCCTCGTTCAGTTGGCTGTTGTATTCAAAATCTATGCTCTGCTCGATGCACTCCCAGAGGTTCGCTCTTCCTTCCATTGAAAATTTTGTGCCGAGGATTTGATTTAACCACCCGACTGTTCTAGAAGCCTCGACAAAGTCTGCATCCTTCATGACAGGACCGTATCCCGGAAGATATAGTTCATAGAGCATACACGCTGCAACCATTGTATCACTAAACTCGGCATTACCGACCTTACCGGACCAAAAATGAGTCTGTTCCGAATTAAATCCCGCCGACTCCCAACCGCGTTCTTCAAAATAGTTGTAATAAAATTCAAAATCTTTTCCTGTCATCTGGCTCACGGGGCGCAGCAGCGGAATCGTTTTGTCAAACAGCCTTACTTTGGCAATATCCATCATACCGCCCAAATCAAGGATTCGGCGCATCTGCTGCGTAAAAACACTTTTCTTCTCTTCTGGTATTTCTCCGCTGCCCCAGTAGTGTACAAAAGATCCCATTTTATTTCACCTCGATCCTAAAAGCCAAATATCCGTTGCCGCTGGGAAGCGTTGGTCATCAAAGAGCAGTAAGCCGAAGCCGCTATGATGTCGGTTACAGGACGATAGGTATCGCCCCAGCGAACAGCTGTCTGTCGATCCAGTTCAGGAAACTTTTCCAGGCCATCATCCACAACTTTGCGCAGCACCAGCAATGCCCTGCGCCACATGGAATTTTCTTTATGATTCAGCACATTTTTGACGAAATCAAGATCCACATAACAGTAGATTCCGTCACGGTAGATTTTCTCATGGCAACTCCCGTCATTTTTCATGTCAGAGAGAATATCTGCAAGGTATTCTTCAACCGCAAGATCCGGCTGATCTTTGGTTTCGTCAAAGCGCCGTTTCCATTCCAGGATCCGTTTCTGCATCTGAGAAGACAGCACCAAATTGCCGCCATCCCAGAATTCCAGGAACTCGTCCTGACTACTCCTCATAATCCACTCATAAAATTCCTGCCGATCCCACGCTTTTTCTGCGCTTGATTTCTGTTCTTCTCCTTTTTCAGGTACGATATCCCGGTATCCCTTGATGTTCAGGGAATCCCATACGTCCCAAAAAGTTTTCTGTTCCAACTGCGCAAGTGCTTTTACCACAACGACCGGGTAAACATAAAGCGACACCTCTGCAATTATCCCCTGCGCATCAGGACTTTTCGCCAACTCTGCCCGATCAGCCAGCGGCAGATCCAAAAGTCTTTTCAAGAAATCCTTCAAACCTTCTTTGTCCTTCTGGTATTCCACGGCCATTGTCTGATAAAGATAGTACTTTTTAGCCAGCTGCTCTGCCTTCGGGATCTGCGCCCTTTCTGTGATGGGGGCCTCCTTCGGTTCATTGATGGTGATGCTGTCGGATACAAGTAATCCATCCCACTGTAAATTGTCCGAGTCACAGTAATCCCAGGGCATGTGTACGAGCTGAGGGCCTGGGTCTGCAACATCACATTCTGGATTCTCCTTCGTGAATATCAGCATATCCCATAGCTTTGCACGGCTATTGATCGTAAACTTTCGATTCAGGAGTGTGCAAAGCACCTCCATGTAATCCGTACAATAAGCCGGATCCCGATCCTCCATGAAGTAGCAGGAGCCTTCACTATAGCACTCCTGCAGCACCGAAATCAGATTCATGGCTTCGCCAAATTCTCTTACGCCCAGGTCTTCTGTCTGGAGTTCACAGGTTCGGGTGTTATACACGGACACTGCGTGGCCTCTTCGCGCCAAAATCTCAAAAATGGAGCAATCAAACTGAACCATCCCATTCTGGTCGGGCTGCGGTTTGTCCAAGACGGTAACTGCCTTGCCCGCCAGAGTGATAACCTTTTGTTTCCGAATGCCGCAAGCGATTGAGAATTTCCATCACGTAATCGTTGAATTCCTGTTTCTTGTTCTCCGGGATATTGACTTGCCCTGCCAGCCAATAACGTTTCCCCATGCGATTCCACCTCCGCACTCTCTATTTTTAACCTGCACCGGTTATATTTCACAAAAATGAACAGATTGTAACCGTACCTCATCTGCTCATGGACGATATTTCTTAACGAAACCAGTTAAAATTTGCATTTGCTCATTCCCAAACATTGAACAGAATCGCTAACAGCAAAATAACGGAAAAAGAAAACTATTACACTCAACGCAAACTCCGCCTGTGGGTTGGCGCTCCAAAATTATGTTTCGTCCAGGTTTTCAGGATATTCCGCAGGTACTCCGTGCAGGAGCCCTGCCGAAACGTCCCCGGAAAATTTTTTCAGTCAATTTCAGCTTCAAAGGTAACCGTAGAATTCACCATATCCAGTGCATTCTGTGCACGAGCCAGTTCATCCGCTGCAACCTCATACTCCCGTTCCACCTGCTTCAAGTCATAATTGCAGTATTCGTATTCGATGACTCCGTTCATCCTGCTCGTGCTGCTCTGGATACGCTCTTTCGGCAGCCGGCTGCGCATGCAGCTCAGCTTGCTCTTCCGTGCCGTAAGCTGCGGAATGTAAATCAGCATCTGGTCGATCGTCATATCAAAGCCAGGCACCTGTTGTGTCAGGTTGAATCGATTGATTTCGTGCTTGAGTTTCCGAATCTTTTCTTCCAGCTCCCGCAGCTGCTTCTGCACTGAAGCATATTCATACTCTGGACGAACCTCTTCCACTTTTTCCTGTGTAGAAACCGTAAATGTATCTACTTTTTCCTCCATGTGCAGCAGTGCCGTGTGTTCCTCGTTCAGTTTGCGCAGATATTTTGCTGCCATTGCCGATGTAACCTGTGCCATATCAAATTCTCCTCACTTTCGCTCTTTTTCAAAGTCATCCTCGCCGTTCATTGGTTTCTCAACATAGAGTGCTTTCCGCGAAATACAGAATTCACTCTTTTGGTTGTACGCAAGAGACATTGCTTCGGAATGCTCCATCGCACCGGCGCACCATTCCTTTGGCGAGCAAACAGTTGCAGCAATTCGCTTTGACCCTCCTCTGACCAATGTGGTCTTTGCCCCCCGAATGGAATCGCCATATGTCACAACGATACAGGCGATGCTTATCCGGACACTGTCGGAGAAAGAATGGTCCTCACCTTTTCATATTGCTGCTGCAAGATAAAGCCCCGGTCAAGAACGGCTTCTGCGATTTTTTATACAGCGTTATCAGGCCCTCATATTTTTAACCGCATTTCGTGTATGAGAAGTTTCGTGCTCCACGACAAAGGAGACACTGCTCACTGGGGCGCTGACCGTCCAGCCAGTTTCACTTTTGTCTCAATTTCAAAACTCAGTGCTTTTTCTTTTCTTGTATTTCTGATAGACCAATCCTTTTTTATATTATATCAGCTGAACATCGCAAAATGATAAAACATTTAATGAGGCCAATAAAAAACGTAGATTTATCGATATTTTTAGTCATAATCGTGCAAAAAGTAGGAGCAAAAAATACAAATATCGGCTTTGCTTCGGTATTACGGCCAGCATCTTTTACAGTCAATGTTCGACGAGATTGAAGAAGGATTCTTCAATCAGAACGGCATAAAGCCAGAGGATAATAAAAAGGGCGGCGATGGATGCCTACCAAGCAATTCGCTTGGCCAACCATACCGTAACATTTACTGTTTCCTCTCTCCCACAAAAACAGCTCATATCTAAAGCTCTTATACTATTGTGCGCTTCACGCGCGTGCTATGTAGACTGCGGTGTGTACACCACAACTGCTATTGGCCTATGCTTTGCGCATCGCTCTGCGCCAGCCACTCGCCAGCAGCTCACAGTCTTTCGTACCATCTGGCATAAACTCGGTCTTACTGTAACAATTATACCTGATTTTATTCTTAAAAAACGGAATAGCTCTATCCTGCAGTATTTTCTTTATGCATTCCATACTGGGTTTCCTCATATTAGCAGCTGTCCACGCTACGACTATTCCAATCCACCCTCCCAGCGTATTTCCGAACACATCATCGAACTCCGCGATGCCGAGTCCCGTAATATACTGGGTGGTCTCAATCGCTATTGAGAGCAGGAGCGGAATCAGGAGCACCCACTTCTTCCTGGTGTTCCGATACAGCCCTGTTCCAAGCGGTATGAATAACCAGATATTGTTGATCACACCGACTCTCACACTTTGTTCTGTGAAGAATCTATCTGCATAGGAAAATAGGACAAAGTTCGTTCTTGCATCCCCTGTCTCCCGAAACATAAGCGTCTCGTAAAGGATGAATACCACATATGCGATTGTTAAAGCCACGCTCACTTTTTGGGGCAGAAGTAACATCAAGATGCAGATTATCACGCCAGAGACAACAACCATAGCCGGAAATCCATTCAGAATGTTATCTACGCAAAGCATGATGTTCCCGCTCTTAGTAAACGACAGACTCACTTTACCACTGTGCTTGATTCCATACTGTCCTTTGGATAGAGCTATCGGATTACCATCTGCATCGAAATACATATCAGTGTCCGCGGTGCCATCGCGACGATAAGTGCGTTTCAGAATAGTGTAGCCTGCATTTGTGGGCATTGGGCTACCGTCTGCATCCAGGTAGGTAACCTGAATAATCTGACCGTTCTCATCTCGCTGGTATCGCTCACCGTACTGTCCAAGAGGTACCTTTGCCGGATTCCCTTGTACATCGAAATAACGCTCTGCCGTTACTGTGCCCAAATCATCTCTGTCATACCTCTTACAGGCATACCCGGACGTGGAGCACACTGGCTGTCCGTCCCGATCAAGATAGGTCACGCTGTTATTCTGACCGTTGGAATCATATTCTCTATGCTGCCCATAGTACCCGTTGCAAGAAACAGGTTGCATATTGATGCCGTAGTAGTAATCATCAATTGCTCGACCATTGTCATCGACTGTGCGCACTATTGTAGCATATCCGGCACTTCGCATCATGGGAAGGCCATCGTCACCAAGATAGGTGATCTTCACCGTGCCATTTCCATACTCATACGCAATACCACAATAGTCATCATACCGTTTGACAGGATTTCCCTCGGCGTCAAGGAAGAATTCCTCAGTAATTCTTCCATCTGCATTTCGAGTTCTCTGCACCGTGGCATAGCCCATGTCAATCGCATCTGTGACCACACCTTCGGTATTCACATAGCTTGTGCTTGTCACATTGCCATCTACAGACTCTAAAATTTCCAGCTCTGCGGCGATATTACCTGAATCGTGGTCAACCATTTTATCCGGCATCACTGCCAAGATAGAAACAGCAATAATCAAGATCAGGAGTATATTCGCTGAAAGATTTTTTCTATTCATTGGATCGTTTCTATCCGAGCTGAACCATCCAAGCACAGTGGATCTGGCTCAGCAGTTCTCTCAAACTCCGTAACCCTGGCTCTTGATGGTTTCAACAACTTCATCTACATACTTCTGGCAGGTGTCGTGGTCAGGAGCTTCCACCATAACACGGACAACTGGCTCGGTGCCAGACTCACGCACCAGAATACGACCAGTGTCGCCCAGAGCCTCTGCCACCTTATTCACAGCTTCCTGCACAGCCTCATCAGCCTGAGCAGCCTTCTTGTCCGTTACTTTCACGTTTTCCAGCACCTGCGGATAGATCTTCAGTGGCTCGGCCAGCTTGCTCATGGGCATCTTCTTTGCCAGCATGACTTCCATCATCTTCAGGCTGGTCAGGATACCATCGCCGGTGCTGGCGTACTTGCTGAAGATGATATGACCGCTCTGCTCGCCACCAATACGGCAACCATTTCTAGCCATGTACTCGTAAACATACTTGTCGCCCACGGCGGTCTTGGCATAGCCGATTCCCTTCTCGTCAAAGGCCTTGTACAGACCGAAGTTGGACATCACGGTGGTAACAACGGTGTTGGTCAGCAGCTTGCCGCGCTCTTTCATGTAACAGCCGTAGATGTACAGGATATGGTCGCCAGTGATGACGTTGCCCTTCTCATCCACGCACAGGCAGCGGTCAGCATCGCCATCGTAGGCAAAGCCGACATCCAGACCCTTTTCCACCACAAACTTCTGCAAGCCCTCAATGTGGGTAGAACCTGCATTGTTGTTGATGTTCAGGCCGTTGGGCTGGTTGTTGATGACATAGGTATCCGCGCCCAGCGCATCGAACACAGACTTTGCAATGTTCCAAGAGCTACCGTTGGCGCAGTCCAAACCAACCTTGACACCCTTGAAGGAGTAGACACCCAGAGAGATCAGGTAGCCCATGTAGCGGTTGCGGCCGGACACATAGTCCACAGTGCAACCAATATGCTCCCGGTGTGCAAAGGGCAGGTCCGGCCAGTCTTGGTCGAACACATGGAGTTTGCCGTCGATATAGTCCTCTACCAGCAGCAGGGTCTCTTCCGGCATCTTCTCGCCGTAGCAATCAATCAGCTTGATACCATTGTCGTAGAACGGATTGTGGCTTGCAGAGATCATAATGCCGCAGTCGAAATCATCTACTCGGGCGATGTATGCCACGGACGGGGTGGTGGTGACGTGGAGCAGATAAGCATCCGCGCCGGATGCGGTCAGACCAGCCACCAGACTGTACTCAAACATATAAGAGCTGCGGCGAGTATCTTTGCCAATGACGATACGGGCAGGCTCGTTGTCGTTATTGCGTTCTCGGATCATATTGTAATACCAGCCGAGGAAGCGGCCCACCTTATAGGCATGGTCAGCAGTTAAAGTGATTCCAGCTTCCCCACGAAAGCCATCGGTTCCAAAGTATTTTCCCATTATTAAATTTTCCCTCATTCAAAGAGTTCATAAACGAAACATATGCTTTAGCCAGAGGATATCTCTGTTGCCTGCTGCTCACCACGGAGAGGTAGCATATTTGAGCAACACAGCCATGCGTTGGCATGACTGCTGTGTGGATACATTAATATTTACGCCACACCATCTTATTGACCACACCGGTGTAGCTCTGGATGATCTTGACGACCTTATCGGACACGTTCTCATCCACATAATCCGGCACAGGAATGCCTAAATCACGGTTTTTGTTCATTTCCACAGCCACATCTACGGCCTGCAGCAGATGGTCACCATCGATACCAGCAAGGATAAAATCACCCTTGTCCAGTGCCTCGGGACGCTCCGTGCTGGTGCGGATGCACACCGCCGGGAACGGATGACCAGCACTTGTGAAGAAGCTGCTCTCCTCCGGCAAGGTGCCACTATCAGACACAACACAGAAAGCGTTCATCTGCAGACAGTTATAATCATGGAAACCCAGAGGCTCGTGCTGGATGACACGCTTGTCCAACTGGAAACCGCTCTGTTCCAGACGTTTGCGGCTGCGGGGATGGCAGGAATACAGGATGGGCATATCGTACTTTTCTGCCATCTTATTGATCGCAGTGAACAGAGAAGTGAAGTTCTTCTCAGTGTCGATGTTCTCCTCACGGTGGGCAGAAAGCAGGATGTACTTGCCCTTTTCCAGGCCAAGGCGGGTGTGGATGTCGGATGCCTCAATCTTTTCCAGATTCTGATGCAGAACCTCCGCCATAGGAGAGCCGGTCACATAGGTGCGCTCCTTGGGCAGACCGGTGTCCGCTAGGTAGCGGCGAGCGTGCTCGGAATACGCCATGTTCACATCGGAGATAATGTCCACGATGCGGCGGTTCGTCTCCTCCGGCAAGCACTCATCCTTGCAGCGGTTGCCGGCCTCCATGTGGAAGATGGGAATGTGCAGCCGCTTTGCACCGATGACGCTCAGGCAGCTGTTGGTATCACCCAGCACCAGCACGGCATCCGGCTGGATGGCAACCATCAGCTTGTAGCTTTCAGAGATGATGTTGCCCATGGTTTCGCCCAGGTCTGCACCCACGGCGTTCATGTAGACCTCCGGGTCTGCCAGCTGCAGATCGTGGAAGAACACACCGTTTAGGTTGTAATCATAGTTCTGGCCGGTATGAGCCAGAATCACATCAAAATATTTCCGGGTCTTGTTGATGACGGCAGCCAGACGGATGATCTCCGGGCGGGTTCCAACGATGATCAGCAGCTTCAGCTTGCCGTTATTCTTAAAGGATACATTACTATAATCAGCCATTGTTTTTCTCCTCTCACACCGGTTCAAAGAAGGTATCCGGATGCTTCGGATCAAAAATCTCATTACAAGTCATAACTGTGACCAGATTTTCCGTCTCGGACAGGTTGATGATGTTGTGTGTCCAACCAGGAATCATATGGACTGCCTCGATCTTATCCCCGGAGACCTCAAACTCCACCGTTTCACCGGTGTTGATATTGCGTTCCTGAATCAGACCGTGACCGGCCACTACAATGAACAGTTCCCACTTGCTGTTATGCCAGTGCTGGCCTTTGGTGATACCTGGGCGGCTGATGTTGATGGAAACCTGCCCGCAATCAGCTGTATGGACCAGCTCTGTAAAGGAGCCACGGCTGTCCACGTTCATCTTTAAAGCGTACTTGAACTTATCAGTCGGCAGATAGGTCAGATACAGAGAATACAGTTTCTTTGCAAAAGAGCCGTCCGGCATCTTCGGCATCATGAGAGTGGTGGGCTGAGCCTTAAACTCCTGCAACAGATCCACGATCTCGCCCAGCGTGACTTTATGGGTCACGGGGACGCAGCAGTAACGGCCATTCTCTTTCAGAACGGTCTCCACACCGTCGAACTCACAGTGCTGCTCCTTGCCTTCCAGCAGGTCAAACATTCCTTCCACAAGGTCGTCAATGTAAAGCAGCTCCAGCTCCGTGCTGCGGTCGTTAACGGTAAACGGTTCATCGTTGGCAACTGCCCAGCAGAAGGTGGAGACGGCACTGTTGTACTTCGGGCGGCTGTGTCCCATGAGATTTGGGAATCGGTAGACTGCCACCTTTGCATCGGTCTCCTTGGCATAATCGAAGAATAGCTCTTCACCGGCCTTCTTGCTGCGGCCATATTCGGAATTTCCGAAGCGTCCAGCCAAGGTTGCCTGAATGGAACTCGACAGCATGATGGTTGCCTTATTGCCATGCTTTTTCAGGCAGTTCAGCAGGTCAGAGGCAAAGCCAAAGTTGCCCTTCATGAAGTCTTCCGGGTTCTCCGGACGGTTCACACCGGCCAAATTGAAGACGAAATCTGCCTTCTGGCAATACTCGTCCAGTTCTTCTGGGGTAGAGCTCAGGTCATACTCGTAGATTTCATCAATTTGTAGTTCCGGGCGGGTCTTGTTTTTACCGTCCCGGATGTTTTTCAGGTTGTTCACAAGAGCAGTTCCCACCATGCCCTTGGCACCTGTTACCAGAATGTTCATTTTTTCACCTCCGGGTGTACTGCTGTGCAGTCAGGGACATCCGCCCCATCCGGCACAGCAGCATGATTGCAAATCGTCACATTGCTGCCGATGCGGACGTACTTCCCGACTTTTGCGCCAGTGCGAACGACGCTGTTTGTATAGATGAGCACGTAATCCTCCACGGTCGCATCGCAATGGATTTCTGCTCCTGCGTTCAGCAGTACACCATTGCCCACGACTGCGCCGTTCTGTATACAAGCATTTTGCTGGATCACACAGCCTTTACCGATTTCAGCAAAGGGGCTGATGTAAGCACTGGGCGCAATGATATTCGGGAAAGTATAGCCTAAAGTTGCGGCCTTCTCATACACCTGTGCCCGGAAGCTGTTATTGCCGATACCAACCACCAGCAAGTCATAGTCCTTACGCAGTTCTTTCAGGTCTGCAATACCGCCCACAACAGGAATACCGCAGATTTCAGCACCGACAGGTTGTCCATCATCCACAAAGGCGCAGTCATACTGGAACATTGCCTGTTCTGCAACCATACGACCGAAACCACCAGCACCGACCAGCAAGAGCTTTTCCTTAGACATTGGGAATGCCCTTCAGCTCGTTCTGGACATACTCGGTGGTCATGATCTTCTTAACGGTGCCTTCCACATCCAGACGATTGGTGTTGTGGCTGGTGTAGGACTCGTCAGCCATAGTGTGAACTTCGCCCTTGACCACGAACTTGTCATAGTTCAGGTCACGGTTGTCGGCAGCAACGCGGAAGTAGTGACCCATATCCTCGCTGCGCAGACGCTCCTCGCGGGTCATCAGAGTCTCAAACAGCTTCTCGCCGTGACGAGTGCCAATGATGTTCGTGCCGGTATCGCCGAACAACTGCTGGACAGCCTTTGCCAGATCGCCGATAGTAGAAGCATCGGACTTCTGAATGAACAGATCACCCGGATTGCCATGCTGGAATGCGAACATGACCAGATCCACAGCCTCGTCCAGATTCATCAGGAAACGAGTCATATTGGGGTCAGTGATGGTGATGGGGTTGCCGGCCTTGATCTGGTCGATGAACAGCGGAATAACACTGCCGCGGCTGCACATAACGTTGCCATAACGGGTGCAGCAGATGGTCGTACCGCCGCGCTCTGCAGCCACACGGGCGTTGGCATAGATGACGTGTTCCATCATGGCCTTGGAAATGCCCATGGCATTGATAGGATAGGCTGCCTTATCGGTGGACAGGCAGACAACGCGCTTAACACCAGCGTCGATAGCGGCGTGGAGGACGTTGTCTGTGCCGATGATGTTAGTCTGAACGGCCTGCATCGGGAAGAACTCACAGGACGGAACCTGCTTCAGGGCCGCCGCGTGGAAAATGTAGTCAACGCCCGGCATAGCGTCCTTGATGGACTGCGGGTTGCGGACATCGCCGATGTAGAACTTGACCTTCTTTGCCGCTTCCGGGTGCTTAGCCTGAAGCTCGTGGCGCATATCATCCTGCTTCTTCTCGTCGCGGGAGAAGATACGGATCTCCTTGAGGTCAGAGTCAAGGAAGTGTTTCAGAACAGTAGAACCGAAAGAACCAGTACCACCAGTAATCATAAGGGTTGCGTTATCAAATGCAGACATTTTAATTTTCCTCCTATTTTATTTATCAAATATATTTTTCATGCAAACTGCATCGATCATCAATTTGACATTGGGTCTTAAATCTTTAATCAATGCAGGGAAAACGAGAATCGTACTCATCTGAGTAAGTAAGGATGCCATTGCAGCACCAGATGCTCCCCACTTGGGAATTAATAGGCCATTTAATACTATATTTGTAATTGCTGCGCCGAGATACAGATACTTCAGATAGAGTTGCTTGTGTTCGCACACTATCCACGCATTTCGAGCAACACCCAGATACGAAAATGCGGTGTACCAAGTAATTATGCTCAACGGTGTTGCTGCGCCGCTATATGCCTCTCCATATAGAATGCGGATAGCAATTCGCCCAAAAAGCATAAAACAAATCGAAACAAATGCAGAAACATAGAAAACAATTGCATACAGTTGCTTGTTTCTTTTCTCATAGAGATTCCTATCTTCATTATGCGCCTGCATAATAGGTGGAGTAAGAGAATCAATAATCGCAGACAATACGAATACCCACATATTGCAAAGTGTCAAAGCTGTGGCATAGTATCCGACGCTTTCCTCGCCAATCATCTGTTTTAGCATAAAACGATCCGTGCTACCGTAAATGGAAACCATCAAGCTGGACAAAATAAAGTTATAGCTTTCTGATAGCAGTTGCTTTCCTTTTTCCCACGAAAATTTGAATTTCGGTCCGTTATTCTTCTTGTAAGCAACTGCCAAGAAACAAGCTATAACTGCATAGTCAATTGAACTAGCTAAAGCAAACCATGCTACATCCTTTTTGAAAATCAGGAGAACAATCCGATACACAGAAACTGAAATGTATGCAACCAGCGTCGCGATTGCCGAAAACTTTGACTGCAGTTTTGCCTGAAACCAGTAATTGAATGTATCGAATATTTGGAACACCATTCCAACTGCACACAGAAGAACGATTAGCTGTGTGGTAGGCTCTCCCCTATCCGCAATAAACGAGATGCCCATAATGGCAATCAACGAAGCGATGCTGGAGATTGCCCTAAGGACAATTGCTGTGCAGAGTGTAGTTTCTTCTTCTTCCGGGTAATCAATAAAGTTCTTGACAATGATTGAATTGATTCCCAAAGTACATAGCGAAGCAAAAAATGTAGTATATGTTGCGGCATAGTTGATCAGGCCATAATTACCAGGGCCTAGATACCGCGCAGTCAACAGGCCAACAAAGAAAGAAAGTATCATCTGGATGATGCGTCCTGCAATCAACCAACTCGCATTTTTTGCAACTTTACTCTTCAGCAGCTTTTGGACCATCATTATCCAGCCTCCTGATAATATGTGCTGGAACGCCGCCAACTAACATATTTTTTTCTATACTTTTGACGACACATGCACAACCAGCAATGACACAACCATCTCCGACAATTGTGTTATTACAAATCGTACTTCTTCCTCCAACCCACACGCCATCACCTATAATTTGATGAAAGACAAGTCCTTCACCTGCTCGTCTCTCCTGACTTCCAATTTGGTGTCCACCTGTCTGGAACGTAACTTCCGGACCAAGGTCGCATCTGCTACCAATCGAAACCGTTCCGTCTCCATTGATTTTGCAGTTTTTTCCAATCCAGCAGTCTTCGCCGATTTTCATTTTACCATGCCATTCTACAGGACCTACGACCTTTGTTCCTTTGCCAATTTCATGACCTGCCCAATTCAACAATTTTCGTTTTACTTCAAAGAATCGAGGATTTGTTCCTTTGAAAATCGTATTCACCAAGAACAGACATAGCGTATTCCGTATACCTTTTAAGTGCAATATTTTTATAATGTTCATCTATTTCTTCCCTTGCAGTATCTATACATATTCCATTGGAACAGCCGTTTTGCCTTACTGCATGGACCATCCGGATAGGGCGTATCTTTTCCTTCTTTTAGTGCCTTGCTTAACTCAAGGAACCGCTCCGCAGCATTTTCTCCACTCCACTTTTCGGCCATCGTCAAATAGGCTTCTCGACCGATTTGTTTTCTCTTTTCCGGATCATCCAATAGTTCTATCACAGCCTGATTCAAATCGTTCTGGCTTCCATTCCTATAAACAACACCATTTACACCATCTTTGATGAGGAATGGTACAGAACCGATGGCGTGACTTGCCACTACTGCACAACCGCTATTCATGGATTCGTTCAGCACAGCACCCCAGCCTTCATGGAAATCGCTGGTAAACAAAAAGATATCTGCTTGTTCCATGTGCTCACGCACCTTTTCCGGTGGCATAGCACCCAGCATCTCTACACAATCCGATAGTCCTTTTTCCTCGATCATTGCGTGGAGCTGTTGTTCCATCTCCCCGTTGCCAATAATACTCATTATGAAGGAGTAGCCTTTCTCTTTTAGAGATGCTGCTAACTGGATGGAAACATCCGGATGTTTCAATCCTATAAGCCTACCGGCCCATAGGATGGAAACTTTAGGATGTTTCAATCCAGACGTAACCGACAGCTTTCTGCTCATCAGGTTATCGACATCATACCTTTTAACCTCTGGGAAATAGCCCCATTTATAGGTTTTGTCGATATACGCTCCCTGTATTGCAAAGTCCATCGCAGTGTACGCACTTGCACAGAGCATATACAACGGCAAATTCTTATACTGTGTGTGCTTTTTGTGCATAACCATGCTTCCCTTGGGGGAAAGAGCGCGCCACAATCCCTTTTTATAAATTCGCTCTGAATAACGAAAGGTCAATTTATTCTGAGTAATACGCATTACAGTATATTTTTCAGGTGCTGAACCTGTAATGATGGCGTCACAGTCCAAAGCCAACTGCTCTACTTTATGCTCGGCTTCCTCCGACTCATATGTCCGCAGCACAAACGGATAGGCCTCATTCATATCTGCATATCCCATGTCAAGGCGTTCCTGCGGGATACGTTCAGTGGCTACAAATGTAAAATTACCATCTGTCAATTTGTACATTGCCTGGCAAAAGGGCAGTTGGTGATGATTCAAAAAATTAGAAAAAAAAGCCACTTTCATATGTTGCTGCCTCCTGCCACCTGTTCATATAGCTGTGCATATTCGAGAAATCGTGCATTTTGGTCAAATGTGCTTGCTCTTGCGCGACAATCCTGCTCTGTAAATGGATGTTTTTCGCAGACACGGATAATCTCTCGTTTCAACGTTTCCGCATCATTACACGGAACAATCACACCTGATCCGCAATCAATAATCTCTGCACTTCCACCAGTATCAAACGTAATAACCGGGGTTCCGCACGCGAGTGCTTCAATGTTAACTGTTGGAAAATTTTCTTCCCGGGTGGGCATCACAAAAACATCTGCCAGAGAATAGTATTCTGCAAGTTCATGCTGATTCTGCGTTCTGTGGATAGAAATCACGTTATCGGGCAGTTCTTTATCGACCATATCATTTGTGCCCACTAAAACAATCTGGTATTTTTCCGCACTCAAATCTCTGGCCATCTGTTCAAAAATATCCAATCCCTTTCTGTAGCCCCAATCAAAGGCAACACCTAGAACGATAAATTTATCTTTCTTTAATTGTTTTATAGAGTTTAACATATTCGTCGTACTTTTCTCCCTGTCTGAATTTTTCCGCACGTCGGATACAGGCATCTGCGGGATAGGGCTTTTCCATACATACTTTTTCGATTGCATTCTTCATGGAAAGCGCGTCATTCTTTGGAACAACAATACCACACGAGTCATCAATGCACTCAGGACTTCCGCCTGTATTGAAAGTAACGACTGGCGTACCACATGCGAGAGCTTCAACATTTACCATTCCAAGCACTTCTTCTCGCGTCGGATTAGCTAAAACATCTGCCGCGCTATAGATTGCTGCAAGCTCCCGTTGATTTTGTGTACGGTGTATTTTTATCACTTTTTCAGGAAGTGCTCGGTCTACTACTTCATTTGTTCCGACAACAACAATCTGGTATTGCTCATCCATGGATTCTGCCAGAGTCTGTATCACGTCAAGTCCTTTATACACGCTCCAGCCGAACGATACGAAGAGGATGGTATACTTACCCCCCGTGAAGTTTTACCTGTCGGATGAAAGACATTCAGGTCAATTCCGTTGTTGATTACCTTTATCGGGTATTCTTTCAGATAAGACTTTCTTACCAGTCCGGCCAGCCATTGAGAGGGTGTTACAATGGTCAGATTCTGTACACCAGTAAACCATTTCTTTTTCAGTCTCCACATCAGTCTGGTCTGATCCACAAAACTCTGTGGATACGCCCGGACCTGCGGGCAATCGAAGCATCCTGTCTTCCAGCGGTCACACTGAGCAATTGTAAAGTGGGGACATTTTCCTGTAAAACTCCAACAGTCATGTAATGTCCATACCACGGCAATATCATGCTTCTTTATATACCGGAACAACATTGGAAGATTGACTGTCCAGTTGTGCAAATTATGCAGATGAATGATATCCGGCTGAATCTTATCCAGCTTTCGGAGTAGCTCTTTTGTTCCAAAGTACGAAAAGCACCCATGGAATCCTGTTAGCTGCGATAAACGGAGATGTAGTTTGTTCTCGGATTCCGTCCCAAAATAGGTGTGTCCCTTGATCTCCGGCCATGCTGTATCTTGCCCTTTTTGGTAATAGCGAGGAGAGAACGTCCATACCTCATGTCCTTTTTGTCGTGCAACTTCTGCAATTCCGAACATGATCTTTCCGGTGCTTCCGCTATGCATCATATTAATTTCAACAATACGCATTTCAAAGCACCCCCTATTCATGCCGCTTTATTGCAGATAAAAGACTTGCGATAGTAGCATTCAACCATTCCATTGATAAAAGTAAAGACCAAGAAGAAATCCAGCAGCCCTTCCAAAATAGGTTCAACAAAAAAATTGATTTGAATTCCAAGATACACACACAGAAGTAAATACCGGAACGAGGCTCCCACATCTTTATTTTTCATGATATGAAATGCATGAATATTGATGGTGACCGTGTAGAACACCATACAAGTAAACGGTAGAATTCCTCCAACTCTGCCAACATCCAACCAAAGATTATGGTAATACATTGTGTTCTTTAAACCACCGAAGGGATAGTTTAGCAGATTATCTAGTCCTCGCAGCAAACTCGATGTCCGATATCCATCTGCGCTTTGCAAACCACTGCCGCTCTGATATCTTGCCATTAGATTGGAGGCATCTATGTAGGTTTTTATTCCAAATATATTTTTTGTATAAAGATAAATCCCAACACCAATCAGCAGTAAGGTAATTGCGGTCAAAATCAGAACGCTCCTAACACCAAATTTCTCGTACAGATAACAAAACAAAAATATAAATGACACAATAAAGAGAATAATGAACTGCGTCCGAGTTCCAAGTAGGAATGCGTACAGCAACGAAACCACTGCACACGCAAGACCAATCAACTTTTTTAACTTGTCTTTCTCGGACACCAAAATGTACGCGGCAAGCGAAAGTGCTAGCGTGTTGATGCATCCGCTACCAGTTGCTCCACGAAAGCTCCCGGTAAAAAAATCATTTAATTCCCATCGTTGATGTCCGATGTTAATAGAATAGTTGAGGAACGCATGGATTGTGTATCCAAGAAGAAGTGCGGCAATTCCACGTCTGATTACTTTTTCTGACTGCTCCTGTCTCGCATCAACCATGACCCATCCGGCAAGGTAGGCCAGCAATGGGCATACCATGTAGTACAAAAGGCCCTGTATGCTGAACTCTCCAATCACAAAATATAAAAGTCCAAAAACAGCCAATGTATAAAACGGAACAGAAGCCATGCCATTCACATACGCCTTACCCGTCTTTACTAGCTGCCATGGAACAATGATCAGGAAGCTGATCGCCAACATTCCATATATTTTATTGATTGCTCCCGTTGAAAAGAGCATAAGTAATAATTCAGGCATTTCAGCACCTCATCATTTGATTGATCTCCATCGGTTCACTCGGATACTCCTATTATCCGAATCACCTTTTTGCTTTGTGCAATGTTATTCTTGCTTTCTAGGACAAACCTTTGCGCAGCTCTCCCCTTTTTCTCTCGCATTTCTGCATCTAGTGATAGGGTCTGCTCCAACGCCTCTGCAATTCCCTGTACAGATTCGTCTTTAATCAGATACACATACGGCTTATAGTCCTCCGGCATACCGGGGAGATTCGTTGTTAATACCGGTGTTCCAGATGCCATGTATTCCATATTTTTGGACGGGAACGAGTATTTTGTGAATTCTTCATGTGTAGGCCTGGGATTGATGAGGAGATCCGCATCAATTTCTGCCCGCACTACTTCATCATTCATTGCAGTGCCGTGGTAAATAACATTCGGATGCTGCTGCACAGTCTTTTGCAGTTCTTCCACATAGGGACCACTGCCATAGATATGGAGTTCCGCGTCCGGCATATCGGCAAGGACAAAACCATCCACCATATCTTTCACACCGTAGCGGGCATCCAAAAGGCCGGCGTACATACATTTCTTTGTATGGTCATCTCTCTTTTTCCGTGCTTCCTGAAGCTTTATTTCCGAGTCACACAAGGCCTCTACGATTACATAAGGTTTATTCTCCGGATTCACTGGCTCTTCCATTGCCTCAGTGAGCAGAACATATCCGGTGCATTTCCCCATGACTTTTCTTACGAGTTGTATATGTCTCTGATTTGTCCCTGTAACCATCAGCTCCGGCAGGTCGGTCACGATCCCGATACATGGCTTTTTACGCAGTCGTGCCGCCGTTACTGCTCCATAGGCCACAGAAGCATTCAGCACATCCGTGACGACTGCATCACATCCGCCCAGCAAGACCGTAAAAAAGGAAGTCAGAGTCTGCCAGATGACCTTGACCCCTTTTATATTCAATACGGAGCAATAATGGTACTGCACCTTTTCACGCCGGGCATCTTGAACCGGCAGAAATTTGCTGCGGCAGTTTGCACCCGTCACTGGCCGCGCCGTTACTGCGCGTACCTCTGCTCCGTTTTCCGCCAGTCCTTGTATCATCAAACGGTTGTATTTTTGCGCCTGCTGCCCCGGCATACGGGGATTGTTCTCAAATAATTTTGTAAAATCCTGCGCATCCATTGCGCTGGACGCATAATCGATTCTCATCTGCAAATTCCATCCTGTGACTCAACAAATCCATGCAGCTTTTTCTTGACAGTTTGCTGCTCTCTCAGAACGATATCCAACGCGCTTGTGCAATTTGTTTCAAATTCGTTCCAGCTTATGTTCTGATAATATTCCCACAATTTGTCGGCGATCTTCTGATCCTCTAACGATATCACTGTGCCCACATTTCGTTCGGAGATCACATCTCCCATATGGGAGCCGACTGTGCAAATCTGCGGGATTCCGAATATAATACCATCGTAATACTTATTTCCCATAGCATTACCCGTCGTGTGGCCACAGTCATAAACATTGTGAATCAGGTCTGTATTCTTCGCAAACTCATAACGCTCCACAGGCATATAAGCCCCATGGAAATACACGTTTGCATATCCTTTATGCTGTGCGTACTCTTCCATCTCTCTTCCAGCCTGCTGCATCCGTCCATAGTAATGCAATTCAAACCGGGAGTCATTTCCAAGGGCATCCATGAGCTTCCAGTTTACGTCCACCTGCCGCACCAGTCCCCAATAGCTTACCCGGAGTACGTCCCGCTCTCTCGTTGATTGTTTACGAATCATCTTGTGATTCAGTGAATCCTCCAGATAATTATGAATGGTAAAAACATTTTCTTCTGACGGAAGGAATTTGCGGAACGCATTGGAGCTTACAAACGTCATGGCACTGTTCCGGGAAAGGATGCCGACCAGCTTACGATAAACCGGAATGTATTCATAGGAAACATCCCGGAAATCCAACAGATAGCGTCCCTTGTATTTCCGTACCAGATAATCCAGTAATGTCAGTCCCGGAGTTGTGTGCAAAATAATAATTTTGTCATAGCTATTTTGTTTCAGTACATTCAATGCAAACTTCCGGTATCTTGCAAAGTATTTCAATTTTTTCTTAAATGGAAGCTGTTCTTCCAAATGTGCTTCAAATTTATATGCTTTGGAAATTCTGCGTGGCAGTTCTGCGTCTGGTTTTCCATCACGATCCCAATAAATCAGTTCAAACTGAACGTTTTCATCTTTTACTGTATCAAGATAAAAGTTCATATAAGGCATATATGCGATTTTTCCAAAGCCCAGCAAGAGAACTTTTATCATGATTTTCCTCCAATTTCACGGTACAGTTTTTCATATAGCCCTGTATTTACAGTTCTCGTATAAACAGCTTTTCCGTATTTTTGTGCATTGTCAGCGTACTGTTCTCTTAACTCAGGATTATCCCGAAGTTTCCGAATACCAACTGCAATGCCTTCGGGATCATCTGTAGAGCAGGCAATACCAATCTGTTCTCGTTCAAACATTTTGTTATATTCAGAACCCTCATCTGCAGATGTGACAATGACTCGATGACAAGCCATCAGCAATCCTGCTTTGCTTGGCACAGAATTTCCGATAACTCCTTTGGGGAGAGGAATCAAACATGCGGAGCAAGCACTATAAACATGGGGCACCATTTCCTGTGGTTCCAGCGGAAGAAATACAATGTTGTTCAGCCCACACTCTTTTGCAGCTTTCTCGAAAGCATCTTTCTGGCTGCCCTGACCAATCATTTGGAATACGATATTATGTTCATTTTTAAGAATTTCTGCAACATTGAGCACCATTCGATAATCAAAGTTGAAGCCCATCGTTCCAGCAAACTGAACATAAAAGACATCCTTTTTCATATCGTATTTTTTTACAAACAGATTCTCATCCCACGGAATCTCATGAACGCTCTTGTCATCGTACCAATCCGGAATAACCGTTATTTTCTCTGGTGTTACTCCCTGCTCGATAACTTTCTGCTTCATATCATCCGAAATGACTGTGATGTGATCCGCTTTTCGGTAAGCGATCTTCTGAAACGCATAGAATACCTTTTGCATCCACTTCTGCTTCATTGCGCCGTTTGCAATAGATGCACCAGGAAACATATCTTGACTATTGTAGATTACCGGAACTTTCACACAATTTTTTGCAAATGTAATCGCAAAAGGTGCCCACGGACAGGATTGAACCATCATCACATCGAAATCTTGCTGTTTCTTAAAAACTTTACGGGCCTTGAAGCAATATTTGACGCCAACAAGGTATCTCTTAGCAAACGCCTTCTTTGCAACCGTTTCTATGCTGATAGTCTCATAGGTGAAATTTTCAAGGCGGGCTAATCTTTCAGGACAATCGGGATTTATTCCAGTCGAATGGCTTTCGATCAAATGTACATGATGACCATAAGATACGAGATCCTCAATCAAGGCAGTATATAAATGCCACGAGGGACCCGGAGTATCCAATCCACTCGACATAAACAGCAAAATATTCATTATGTTCTCCTCTTTGACCCACACTCACACAAGTACGGATTCAAGCCATGCTACCATTTTCTTTTTTTCTGCGGTAATATAATCCATATCGAGTTTCACAGGTCTTTTTGTTATTTCGCTCGCTCCTACTCTTTCCAACATTCCAACACGGTTGGTTTTCACAAAGAGCATAGCGGAATGGCCGAAAGCAAGCGTAACAGCACACGAATGTACTCTGTCCGAAAGAGTCAGCTGTGAATTGGCATACAAATTGATATAACCATATGGAATATCTGCGCAGAATGAATTATTGTGTGCATAAATCTTGCTTCTAAAATGCGGATGGAATCTCTGGTCTGTTCGCACCACCATATACTGTCCAATCTCATCCTCTCTTTTAGGGGCAGGCAGAAGACTCCGAACATAAATAAGTGCATCTGTAAAGCGATCGGTCTTAGCTGCTACGGTTGCAGGAGAATTTACATAGAACTTCTCATTTTGAAATTCAAACTCATGCGTGTGCTTTCTTCCCGAATCACCAACCCAAATCTGCGGTTCGATGATTTTGTCAAAATTTGAAATCCAATAAGGTTTCCCAAAGTCGATTTTGCAGGGTGAATAATAATCCGGCGTAAAGAAAGAGAAACAGATGCCGTCGTATGCATTGGTGGCATATTTTCCATATGTCTCATATGTTTCATGCTCTCTGGAAGAAAAAACGAAAGGCGGACACTCTTTGAAAAACTCCTCTACTTCTCGCCTAGCTATGTCATCAAGCTTCATAGTACCGGCGCTTAGAATCATATAGCCAATACCGCGCTCTTTCAGCTTCAGCAGGATATCTTTCCACAGTGGCAGAAAGTACTTTGAAATAACCGGACCCGCAAGCACAATATAATCAACATCAAGCTTCGCAATGTACTCAAGCTGATTTTTATGCGGATAAAGACGTTTTCCATAGCTCGTTGTATAGGTTTGATAATCAGAAACGACTGTCACATTCTCTTCGCCCAATATCTTCTTAAGTACGTACTCCACTCCCAGGCTAAAGAATCCGTTTCCAATATTGGTACACCAAAATCCTGTACAATAAGCTACCCTCATATTTATATTCTCCTCACATTCATCAATTTATGAAAAACAGCCCAGACTCAATCTCAAGGAGTCTGAGCCGTTCCTTTTATCTAAAGCTCTTATACTATTGTGCGCTTCACGCGCGTGTTATGTAGACTGCGGTGTGTACATCACAACTGCTATTGACATATGTACACATTGCTATTGGCCTACGCTTTGCACATCGCTCTGCGCCAGCAGCTCACAGTCTTTCGTACCATCTGGCATAAACTCGGTCTTACTGTAACAATCATCGCCGCTGACTCCTTGCTCACACTCGCCCGTGTGAGAATCTCATCGGCGCGGAGGTTCCTTCTATGTCTCTATCGGTGATTTTTACCCCTTTGCTATGGAAAGACCTTTGTTTATGCCTGATGTCACATTCTCGAAAAAGTGCCGTAACATCAATACTTTTCAACTTTTTCCGTGTTTATATCATCTCTGTGTACTCTGGCATAAACTCAACCTACTGTAACAATCATCTGAGAGCCTCATTTTCGGCTCATCGTCTCGCAACAGTAACCGCTTCGTTTATGCCTGACTCCACAAAGCCTCGAAATATACCGTAGTATCAATACTTTTCGGCATTTTTCTCATCTTTTCCGCTTCTGTGTATTCTGGTATAAACATCTCTTTACCGTAGCGTCTTTATGAGCAACACACGCCTATCTTCAAGACCGATTTCAGTCTCAGATGATATTTTCATCGTCCTGCGCGGCTCGCAGAATGATAATGTCATCGAAAGACCTATGTTTATTCCTGATGCCACATCAGGTGGATTTTTGCTCGTTTTTGTCTATATTGCTACAAAATCAAGCTGTTTTGCTATCACTTTTTTCCACTCATGGCAGTGGTCTGCCCCTCAGAAACGCCCTCTGTGGACTCCGGCATAAACAGGATCTTCACCGTGGCAAACATAATCTTCAGGTCCTCCACAATGCTGGGGTGCGCAATGTACATCAGGTCCATAACCAGCTTATCGTAAGGGGTCGTGTTGTACTTGCCGTAAACCTGGGCGTAGCCGGTCAGGCCGGCCTTGGCCTGCAGGCGCAGGGCGAACTCCGGCATCTCTTCGCAGTACTGGGCCGCGATCTCGGGCCGCTCGGCGCGGGGGCCAACCAGTGTCATCGAGCCTTCCAGGATGTTCAACAGCTGCGGCAGCTCATCGATGCGGCAGGCGCGGATCACCTTTCCGACGGGCGTGATCCGGTCGTCGTTTTCACCGGTGGAGAGGCGCGCCACGCCGTCCTTTTCTGCATCCACACGCATACTGCGGAATTTCAAAATCCCGAAGGTTTTCCCGTCCTTGGTCAGGCGGGTCTGCTTATAAAAAACCGGGCCGTGGTCCGTTGCCTTGATGGCAATGGCCGTCACCAGGAACACCGGGCTGAGCACCACCAGCGCAATGAGCGAGACCACGATGTCCATCACGCGCTTCACGAACAGGTACTCCGGCTTTGCCATATACCGCGCCACACGCAGCATGGGCAGGTGGAACATATGCATATGGTACGCGCCGGACATGATCGTATCGCCAATGCGGGGCACCACAAACACGTTGATGTCCTTCGCAATGCAGTACTTGAGGATCATGTTCCGTTCGTGGCTGTGGATGCCGCTGCAGAACACGGTGCTCACGCCGTCCAGCATGGAGAGATTCTCCACGCACTCGGCTGCGGACGCGGTCAAAACCACGTGGTACTTATCGTCCAGGCCGTATTTGCCGATCAGCTTCTCCATGCCCTGGCGCACATCGTAGATCACCGCGGTATCCTGCGCGGGGAAAACGTGGAAATACCACTTATGGGCCGCAAACGCCCACAGAACCGCCATCAGAATCTGCCCGGCCAGGGCCGCAATCCCCGGAAGCAGGTTGGGAAGATGCTTGGACAGAAGCCAGATGACGATGTACATGATGAAGTCGCTGATGCCCGCCGCAAGGAACTGGCCATACACCACTTCTGAAATGCGCTGCATGGACATCAGGAACGCATCGTACACGCGCCCAAACATGATGTACAGAATGAAAAACAGGGCAACAACCAGATAGTCGCCTCGCTTGTAAAACGGGGAGGCCACCCGCTGTGCGTAATACAGGTACCAGCACAGTGCAAACGGCACCGTCACCAATGCTGCATTCATCAGCTTGACGATTCGCAGCATCAAATCGTGTCTTAACTTCGTCATTTTCTTCTCCTCATGTCAGGGAACCCCATCTTCATCGCCTAAAAACTGAAACCGCATTTGTCCCTGACAAGCTGCACCATACCGGACCGCCCGATGTCATCGGCGGACGCTGCCCCGGTCAGGCAAGCGACCGGGTTCTTCCCGCTTTTCACATCCAAATCCATCGCGTGATCGGAGCTTGCAGCCCGCCATCCCGGCGATCTGCTACCCGATCTCTCTTTTGAGAAATTTGCAGTTCTGCAAAGATTGTCCTCAATGGTTTCATGTCAGTGCGTTTGCTGCAAGTGCAAACGCTACTCTGCCGCAAGTTACGTTTCCAAAGCAAAAACGGCTGCCTGTGCCGCCCTTTCCGGTTGGTCAAGGCAGCCGCTTTTGTTTTGGCCTGCTTACTCTGCATCGAATGTCCATGCTTTTCTGGTTGTCCATCCCCTGCGCCGCAAACTGCGCAAAGGCCAAACCCTCCGTAAAATTCACACAGTCATCCGCCCTTATATACGTAGCAAGCAGGCCATTCGCTCGTTACGCGCGAACGAATTACTTCTTATCGGCAGTGGTCTTCTTCTTGCTGCGGGTCACGACCACAGCGCCAACAGCCACGACCACCACAGCGATCACCGCGGGCAGCACCCAGTTGTTGCCGCCATTTTCAGCCGGAGCAGGAGCTTCGGTCGCAACAGGCTCTTCGGTGGGGGCAGCGGTCGCCTCAGCGGCGGCGGCCTCGGTCTTTTCGGTCTTCACCAGAATCATCACGGGAGAGAAGCTGTCCATGGTGATGGTCGCCTTGCTGTCACCGGCAGCGGTGTCGATCACTTCCACATCGTAATCCAGCTTCGCATTGGCGAAATCGTTCTCAACGGTCTCCTGGGCAGCCTCGGGGTCCTCAGGGCCATTGGTGAAGTGCAGACCAACCAGCTTGCTGTCCGCCTTCACGCCGGGCAGGGCAACTTCCACATCCACGGCCTTGCCGTTCAGCAGCTTCTTCGCGCCCTCAGAAGCGGTCACGTCAAACAGAGCGGCGGCTTCGTAATCGTTCACGTCCTCGCCTTCGCCGATGGCAGCCTGCACCTTCGTCAGCGCATCCTCACCGAACAGTTTCAGGAACGCTTCGGTGCTCTCAGCCTTGTCCATGGCGGCGTAGATCAGGTTGGTGTCCGCGTTGGTGGAGTAGAACAGGCCGGTATCGGTCAGCTCGCCCGCCTTCTGAGAAAAGCTCAGGTCTGCGCCAAACTTCTCGTTGGCAGTCAGGGTGTCCGCCACGGCGGTCACCTTGATCCAGGGGTTCTGGGAGGTCTCCACGTTGACGACCTTGCCGTCCGCGCCGATGGGGGCCTGGTTCACGATCTCCAGCTCGGTGCTGGTGGTGCCGCTGGCCGCAGAGGCTGCCGTGCCGGTGCCCGACTGCTGCACACGGCTGGGCTGCCAGGCAGCCGCCGCAGGCATTGCAAGAGAGGCAGCCAGCGCCACAGCGGCCACCGCGGAAATAATCTGTTTTTTCATTGTTGCTTCCTCCAGTTTTTACTTCATTTATGCTTCTTCTGTCCGTAGCCATACTCGTTGTAGTAGGAATAGCTCGAACGGTAGTAGCGTCGATAATACATATTGGACTTGCTGCCGATGTCCGCCCGGTTCAGCACCACGCCCAGCAGCGGGGTCTCCGTCCGGCGCAGAAGCTGCACCGAATCCTCCACCAGCTTGCGCGGGGTTTCGCCGCTGCGCACCACCAGCACGGTTCCATCGCAGTGGGTGGCGATCTTCAGGGCATCGGCCACGCTGCCCAGCGGCGGGGTGTCAACGAGAACGCAGCCAAACCGTTCCCGGCTGTCCCGGATCATCCGGGCGAAGCGGTCATTCTCCAGCAGAATGGAAGGATTGGCCACAGCGGTGTTCACCGGGATCATATAGCCGTTGGGCACGTTCGTCTGGTACGTTGCATCGTCCAGCGTGGTCTTTCCGGCCAGATAGTGGGCAACGCCCGTAATGGCTTCGTCACTGCGGATGTTGTACTTGTTTCGGAACTCCGACTTGCGCAGATCACAGTCAATCAGAAGCGTGGGGGTGCCCAGCTCCGCCATCATCTTCCACAGCTGCATCACCAGAAAGCTCTTGCCCTCGTTGGGGACGCTGCTGGTCACCATAATGGTTTTTACCGAATCGCCGCAGAAGCTCAGGTTGACGCGAAGCTGGTTCAGCGCTTCGGTCATATCAAAGGGCAGCTGAGGCAGCCGACCAATTTCCAGTCTCTTCATCCCTCGGCCTCCTTCTTTTTCCGCTTTTTACGGTGCTTTTCCACCCGGTTAAAATCGCCCAGGTCTGCTTCCGGAATGGTTGCCAGCGGCTGTACGCCCAGATACTTCACCAGATCGTCCGGTGTTACGAACGTATCGTTCATCAGGTAGCGCAGCAGCAGAATGCCGCAGCAGATCACGGCGCCCAGCATACCGCCCAGCATCGTGTTTTTGGAATAACTGGGGGCCGCTTTGCCGGTGGGCGGCACAGCGCTTTCCACCAGATTGGGGGCCTCAGTCTCCATCACCTTGGGCAGGTAGATGCTGGCCTGGCGCACCAGTTCGTTGGCAATGTCCGCCGCGCGCTGCGGGTCCGTATCGGTCACGGCAATATTCAGGATGCGCGTGTCGGAGGCGTTGGTGATGGAAATCTGATTCTCCAGCGCCTTATAGTCGCCGGGCAGATTCAGATTTGCGATCACATCCTCCAGCAGCGGGCGGCTCACCAGCAGTTCCTGATAATCCTTGGTCAGCTGGGTGCCCAGCTGAAGGTCGGTCAGGTTGACCAGCGAGTTGTTGGAGGCCGACACAATGTAGATGCTGGCGGACGCCTTATAAGTAGGTGTGATCAAAAAGTACGTAAACGCAAAGGCCGCTGCCGCACCAGCAAACAGACACAATAGAATCTTCCACAGGTTCTGCCACATCAGGTAGAACACTTCCACCAAGTCGATCTCGGCGTCTGCGTTGGAGGGACGCTGCGTGTTCACTTCACGCGCATCCACGGTTTGGTTTCCCATTTTTTGAAGTTTCTCCCCTCTTTTTCCATATTTCGTCAATTTTTTCCGTAAAACAATGTGATAATTGTCTCACGCAAGCTTGCTTCATCCAAATAATAGGCCCAGTAGCCGTCCACCACTTTGCTTTCACCTGCAATGGTGAGCAGCGGCTGTTCCTGGTATTGGTTCAGTTTTGCGGCGATCTGCTGTGCCGTGCCGCCGCCGATGTTGGTGACGGTGTAGTTCGCCAAGGCGCTGTAAACCTCCGCCGCAAAGGCGGTGTCGCGCCCGGCCAGCTCATCGCGCAGGGCCGTCAGATACTGCCGCTGCCGCACCATGCGGGACAGGTTGGTTTCGTCCTCCACGCCCTTTCGGCTGCGCACAAAATCCAGCGCATTCTCGCCGGTCAGGGTCACAACGGCCCCTTCGGTCCAGGCCGGGTTCTGGGCGGTCAGGTCACTGTTCAGGGTGACGGTCACGCCGCCGGCAAGATCGGTCAGGATGTTGACCGCGTCCATGTTCACGGCAAAGTAGCCGTCAATTGGCTGGTCATCCAGCAGGCGGCTCACCGTTGTCACGTTGTTTTCGCAGCTTTCCTCCCGGCCGTTGCCGTAGGCGTGTGCCAGCGCCAGCTGGGCGGTGTCGGTTCCGATCACGCTGCCGTTCACGCCCAGCACCGGCATTTCCACCATGCTGTCCCGGTTCAGCTGCAGCACCTGCCAGGTCTGATTGGCGTTGTCCAGCACCAGCAGCATCTGCACATCGCCCTGGCCGCCGCCAATGTAGCTCTCGGTGCCCACCGCTTCGCCCATCTCGTCCACGCCGATGAGCAGGTAGCTCTCCAGGTCCGGGCGTGCCGTGTAGGTTTTGCCCTGCCATTCCAGCTGCCTGGGGGCCGCTTCCGGCGTTGGGCTGGCCGTCGGGGCGGCGGCCGGTGCGGTAAAGCGGCGGTTTTCCCAGCGGCTTATGCCAAAGCCCACCGCCAGTACAGCCGCCAGAATCAGGCCGCCGGCCAGAACCGCTCGCCGGATGTGGCGGCGCTGGGTTCGTAAGGGATTTCTCATGGCCGCGCGAAGCCAAGGCCGCACACAGTGGCTGCATTTTCATCCATCTGGCGTAAAAATGCTTCCCCCAGTTTTTGTTTGACCATGCTTCTTCCCTCCTTCAGATTGGGCACTCGGGTCGTCAGGTTGTGGCAGTCGCTGCCCAGCAGGGGCAGCCCGCTCATTTGCAGCAGCTCCAGCCCGATGCGGCGGGTGCGCCAGCGCAGCAGCGTTCCCGCGTTCACCTGAAAGCCGACCGGCAGTTCCGCCAGCCGCTTCAGCGCCTCCCGGTTGCCCCGGCTGAAACAGAACCGCTCTGGATGCACCAGCACCACCTGAAAGCCCCGGTCCAGTGCCAGCACCCGCACCTCTTCCAACTGAAAATCCGTCCAGCTGGAAAAGGGCATTTCCAGCATCAGCGTCCGGGTGTTTTCGATGCACAGAGAATCCAGCGCCTTCTCCCGGCCGATGCCCGCGAAAAAGGCGGTCTCGGACGCCGCGAGAATCCGCGGTGCCTGCGGCGGGGCGGCACTGCGCAGGTGGGCCAGCGCCGCGGCGCGCCGCTTGCAGAAGGCCTCCGGCGGCTCTTCGTGGGCGTAAAAGTGCGAGGTGGCGCACACCGTTTTCACGCCCTGCTCCGCCTGCCGCCGAAGCAGTTCCAGCGACATGGCCGTGTCCTTGCTGCCGTCGTCCATATGCGGAAGAAGGTGGGTGTGCAGGTCAATGGCTCCGATCGTTTCGCTGCTCATCCGCTTCCCTCTTCCCGATAGCGCTGCAAAAATGCGTCAAAGGTCATTTCTTCGCCGAATTTGCGCGCTTTTTTGGCATCCTCCAGGGTTTCAAAGCTGCCCAGATAGTAGGTCTTGCCCCGGAAGCCGATCCGGGCGACCCAGCGCTGGGTGCGCTGGTTCAGGTACACGCCCCGCACGCCGCTGGTGTTGTTTCTCAGCATGGTGCGGGCCTGAATGGCCTCCACAAAGGTTCCGTCCACAAAATGGCAGTAGCGGGTCGGGTCCACCTTGCAGCCGCAGCTGGTGGTGTGCCCGTTTTTCAGGCAGACCTCACGCACCACCACCTCATTGCCGCAATCGCACCGGCAGCGCCACATATTCCGGTGGTCCTTCTTGCCCTCAAAGGCAACCACGGTCAGGTCGCCAAAGCGCCGCCCGATCCACTTTTTGGTCAGGTTCAGCTTGCAGCCGCAGTCTTTCACGCTGCCGCGCAGCAGCTTGCGGCTGGACGCCTCAAACTCCTTGCCGCAGCCGCACCGGCATTTCCAGATCACATCGCCGTCCTCGGTGCGGTGAGTGGTCGGCTCCAGCGCCGTCACCTGGCCGAACACCCGGCCGGTCAGGTCGCGGCGCATCTGGCACTTGCCGCCGCAGCCGCAGTCCTTAACGGAGCCGCGCCGCAGCCGCCGTGATTCCACCACGATCTCATTGCCGCAGTCGCACCGGCAGCGCCACAAGGCATACCCGCTGGGGGTCGCCCCCTCGCGCCCTGTCACCAGCAATTTGCCGAAGCGCTGGCCGGTCAAATCGCACAGCCTCATGGTACACCTCACTTTCCAAATCCTGTCCCCCACAAAAAGACCTTCCATTTTTGAAATGGAGGGTCACTCCCGCAAAACGCAGGAGAAATGAGGCGTTTGCGGCCTGCCTGCCCCCTTAATTGACCCCTTTGGGGCGAAACAGGCGGAAAAGACCCGCTTTATCTCCAGCCGTTTTTGGTTGAGGCTGGTGTGAACGTAGCGCTGTAAGGTGACGGCCGCATTGGAGTGCCCCAGCAACTCGCTGAGCGTTTTAATGTCACAGCCTGCCTGCAGGCACAGTGTGGCAAAGGTGTGCCGCAGGGCGTGCGGGTGCACCGGCGGCACCTGCGCCCGGAGAAGATACACGCGGATGCTCCGGCGGAAATTGCGCGGCTCGGCCGGTTTGCGGGTGCTGCCGGTCAGCACCCAGGCGGTGTCCGGCAGTGCTTTGCGAACCGCCCGAAGCAGGCTGCACAACCGGGCGGGCAGCGGAAGCTGGCGCAGGGAGTTCTGTGTTTTCGGGGGTTGAATGACCAGCCGGGTGCCGCCGCCCGGCAGAACAATGCGCTGCACCGTGCGCTGGATCGTTAAAGTTTTGTTCTCCAGGTCGAAATCGCCCCATTGCAGCCCGCACACTTCCCCGATGCGCAGCCCCAGCTGCAGGCAGAGCAGCAGCCCGGCTTTTCGGGCCGTGGGGGCCTGCCGCACATAGCGGTCAATCGCCTGTGCCTGGGCAGCGTTCAGCGGCTGCACGGGCGGCCGGCTGCTGCGCGGCAGATTCACCTGAATGTCCATCGGCCGCATCAGCCGCAGATGGCTGCCGTATTTGCAGATGCGGCGCACCAGCGTCAGGCACTCCCGGGCAAGGGAGGTGCCCAGAGGGCGGTGACTGCCGTTTTCGCCGGAAAACATCCGAAGCAGCGCAGCTTCCAGAATGCGTTCGTCCAGAGAGTGAAGCCGAAGCTCCTGCAATTGCGGCAGCAGATAGCGCCGAAGTGTGTACTCGTAGTGGGCCGCAGTGCTCCCCTTTACGCTGCTGCCCAGAGAGTTCAGCCAATCCTGCGCCAGCTGGCCAAAGGTCGGGTTTTCGGCCAAAAGAATGCGCTCGCCGCATTGCGCCCGGCACTGAATGAGTGTCTGCCGCACCTGCCCATAGGTTTTTCCGTATACATAGCCCAGTTTGGCCTTTCCATCCGGGGTGCGCCCCTTGATGTAGCGCCCTTCCCAGCGGCCGTCTTTACGCTTGCGAATGTTTTCACCATGTCTTGCCATTGCTGTATGCTCCTTTTCTTCGTTGTGCTGCTGCACTTGACCACTTTTTGACCACTTAATGACACGGCGGATTTCTCCGCCGGAGACCTTGCAGAGAATGTGAATTTTTAAACAGACAGAACTTGCCCGATTCAGCAACAAAAAATCGGAGCAGGTGCCTGAAAATCCGAAAAACGTAAGAGAATTGGTCGAAAATTATCATTTTATGTTGCTATTGCTGGAAGAAAACGGTATACTATATCGTGTATAGTAATCGTACTCTGGGCAAATTGACCCTCCATTTCAAAAATGGAAGGTGCTCTCCCAGCGTCCCGTCCCATCGCAAGTATTCCCCGTTTTGCGCCGAATTTCCGGGCAGTTTTGCCTGCGGTTGAAGCGCTGTTTGCCGAACCGCAATGAGCGGTTTTGGCAACAGATATTTTTTGCGCAAATGGGGGACATTGGGGCATTTTATGTAATAGGGTACAATCGTTAAATTTGCGACCTTCTTTTCGACTTTTTTCAACACACTTCGACATTCTATAAAAAAGCCGGGGCTGGCGTTTCCGTCAGCCCGGTTTCACTGCAATCTACCCAAATTTTATCGATGCATCAAAAAAATCAGGCAGCAAAAGAACGCACCGCCCAAGGCCAGAGCCTATGGGCAGTGCGTTCTTCTTTTTCATTGTTCAACTGAAGGGTTCAGCTTTGTCACTCGGCCAGCCAAATTGCCAAACCTGCCGAAACTATGCCACACCCGAAAGGGCAGCCCGGGCCGCGCCGCATAACATCCGCCGTCGGGAGGGTCTTGCAGTACCATCGGAAGTCAGAAATCCGGCAAGGTCCCTTCTCGCTTCCGTTTCTTCGCAATGAAAAGCGTTTTCAAATTCTTTTCACTGGGCTTTTCCAGTTTTCACAAATTCTCCGGTTATGCTGTTCTCATCCCGAAGGGGGACGCCCCGGATGGGAAACGAACGACCAAACACCCTTTTCAATTTAACTGGAGTGTGATTTTATGAAGAAGCGGATTCTGTGCGCCGCCGTTGCGGCCGCCATGGCTTTTTCCGCAGCCGGGTGCTCGGGCAGCAGTTCCTCTGCCGCCAGCAGCCAGACCCTTTCGGCCGGAGATTACACCGGCACCGTGAGCGCCATCTCAGAAAGCTCCATCACCCTCTCCACCGACGCAGAGGGCGAATTGACCATTCCCATGACCGACTTCACCACCTTTACCATGGGCGCCCCGGCCGGCGGCCCCGGCGAGGGCGGCAACGCTCCCGACGGTCAGGCCCCCGCAGACGGCCAGACACCGCCTGACAAGCCGGACGGCAGTGACAGCGCCCCCGATCAGTCACAAGGCTCCGCCCCCAGCGGCGGCCCCGGTGAGGGCGGCAGCGCCCCTGACGGTCAGGCCCCCGCAGACGGCCAGACCCCGCCCGAAAAGCCGAACGGCAGTGACAGCGCCCCCGATCAGGCGCAGGGCTCCGCCCCCAGCGGCGGCCCCGGCGAAGGCGGCAGTGCCCCCGACGGTCAGGCACCCATGGACGGCCAGACCCCGCCCGAAAAGCCGGACGGCAGTGACAGCGCCCCCGATCAGGCACAGGGCGCCGCCCCCAGCGGCGGCCCCGGCGAGGGCAGCAGCACCTCCGAGGCCCTCACCTACGAGAGCATTTCGGTGGGCGACACCGTAACCGTCACCGTGGGTGAGGACGGCACCGCCCAGACCGTGACCCTTGCGGGCGGAATGGGCGGCCCCGGCGGCGGGGCCAGCGGCAGCGGCCAGCCGGAGAGCTACACCGCCGTCACGAACTACACCAGCGATGCCTCCGAAAGCGGCCAAACTTATTCCTCCACCGGTACTGACGAAAACGCCGTGCTGGTTTCGGATGGCGCCTCCGTGGAGCTGAGCAATGCCGCCATCACCCGCACCTCTTCCGACAGCACCGGCGGCGACGCCTCCAGCTTTTATGGCGTAGGCGCGGCGGCTCTGGTCACGGACGGCCAGCTCACCCTCCGCAACTCCACCATTACCACCGACGCAAAAGGCGGCGCGGGCGTGTTCGCCTACGGGGACGGCGTGGCGACCGTCTCCGACAGCACCATCACCACCACCCAGGACACCTCCGGCGGTATCCATGTAGCCGGGGGCGGCACCCTGTACGCCAGCAACCTGACCGTGGAGACCAGCGGCGGCTCTTCCGCCGCCATCCGCTCCGACCGGGGCAGCGGCACCATGGTGGTGGACGGCGGCAGCTATACCTCCCACGGTTCCGGCTCCCCGGCTGTATACAGCACCGCCGACATCTCCATTCACAACGCCAGCCTGACGGCCACCGGCGCGGAAGCCGCCTGCATCGAAGGGCTGAACACCATCCGCCTGTTTGACTGCGACCTCACCGGCAACATTCCGGAAAACGAGCAGAACGACTGCGACTGGAATGTGATCCTCTACCAGAGCATGTCCGGCGATTCTGCGGTGGGCAACAGCACCTTTGAAATGGTGGGCGGCAGCCTGACCGCCCAAAACGGCGGCATGTTTTACACCACCAACACTGAATCCACCTTCCTGCTCTCCGGCGTCACGCTGACCCCCTCCGCCGACAACGACTTTCTGCTGAAGTGCACCGGCAACTCCAACCAGCGCGGCTGGGGGCAGAGCGGTGCCAACGGCGCGGATTGTTCCTTCACAGCCCGCCAGCAGGAGATGACCGGCGATGTGATCTGGGACAGCATCAGCCAGCTGGACTTTTACCTGCTGGACGGCAGCACCCTCACCGGCGCCTTTGTGGACGATGAGAGCAACGCCGGAACCGGCGGCAGCGGCTATGCCAGCCTGACCGTTGAAGGCGGCTCCACCTGGGTCGTCACCGGCGACAGCGTGCTCACCAACCTGGCCAACGCCGGTCAAATCGTGGACAGCCAGGGCCGCACCGTGACCATCCAGAGCGCCAACGGCACCATCTACGTGCAGGGCACCAGCGATGTGACGGTCACCGTAAACAACTACACCACGCAGATCGACACCACCGGCGCTGCCACGGCGGACAGCTGGAGCAGCTACGCCGCCGCCTGACTGCTGCTGCCCCAAAACAATTCATCGTTTCAAATTAAGCACTTTATCCTAAATCAGCGTTAACAGCGATTGAGCGCATCAAAAATTAAAACGGTCCCACGCAAAAAAGCACCTGTGCCTGCCTCATCGGCAGCACAGGTGCTTTTCTTACTTTTAAATCACGCGTATAAAATCATGTCCGGCAGGCGGTCATCTTATCGGCGCCGCTCACGGCTTTTCTGGCGTTCCCTTATTCGGTTCGGCCTATTCCAGCCGTTCGATCACCGTCTGGTAGCCGCCCTCGCCGTACTGAATGCACCGGTTGATGCGGCTGATGGTGGCGGTGCTGATCTCCACCTCTTTCACGATCTGGTCGTAGGTGCTGCCCTGAAGCAGCAACCGGGCCGCCTGAAAGCGCTGGCTCATGTCGCTCAGCTCCTTCATGGTGCACAGGTCCTCAAAAAAGGCATAGCACTCCTCCACCGACTGCAGGGACAAAACCGCCCGGAACAGCGCATCCGTTGCTTCACTTTTTCTGGATTTTTGGGTCATGACAGCAATTTCCTCACATTTCGTGCCAAACCGGCCGGTTGCCCGGGGTTTCAGCACTGTACCACTTTAACACTCTATAAGCTTATTATAGCAGCTTTGGGCGGGTTTGTCTGCCCTTTGGGCAAAAAAGTTCTCCATGCACCGCTCATCGGCCCCAGATCAGAAGCACCAGCACCAACACGCTGCCGCCGTAGATCATCACCAGCCACAGCAGATGCTTCGCCACCTGGGCCGGTTCCATCCGGCGAAACTGCCGCCAGGTATCCGGCAGCGGAATGCGCGGGGTGTGGGCCGGGCTGGTCAGCCACAGGTCCGTCACTGCCCATTGGCTTCCGTAGGGGTCCCGGCACACCGTCACGGTCGGGCTGGCCAGCATCCGGTGCAGCGGCTCCAGGTAAGGCTCGCTCTCGATCACCGTCTGGTTCTCCAGCTGAATCACCAGAATGTACTCGTACCCTTCCCGCCAGACATCCAGCAGCTGCCGGGCCGAAATGCCGCTGTTCGGGTTTCGCCGCGAACCGCCGAAGCGAATGTTCTCGCCCTCCTCCAGCTCCCGGATGCAATGGGGCCGCTGGCGCACATCCACCACCCGACCGGTAAACGCCTGCCCGTTTTGCAGGATCTCCCGGTAGGCATCCCGCTGCCGCTTGCACTCCAGCAGCTCGTTCACCGGGCGAATGCACACAAGGCCCATCATCACCAGGGCAAACAGCGTGCCTGCGATCGCCCCCTGCCGCAGCATAAGAAGCAGAAACGGATACAGTGTCAGCAGCATGCTGACGGCCACATTGCTCACGTGATAATGCAGCCGCAGCGGCCAGGCGGCCGGGTCATTCCGGCGCTTCATCGGGGCAGCTCCTTTCCGTCCAAAACCGCCTGAACCAGATGGTCGCCCTCATACACCAGCTTCAGCGAAAAGAAGGGTTGCCCCTCTTCCAGCAGCCGCAGAAAGATCCGGTCCCCTTCCCAGAGGGGCAGGGCGGGCACCTCTTCCTTTTTTACCCAGGCCAGGTCACCCTCCGGGCAGTTTTCCGCAAGGTTCCCCTCCCAGCCATCGGCGGTGTACAGGTGCATATACTCCGTGGGCCACCGGTCCGAAACGAAGGTCACGATTCCACGGCACGCCCAGCGGGTCAGCCGCAGGCCGGTCTCTTCCCGCACCTCCCGGCACAGGCATTCGTCCGGGCTTTCCCCTTCCTCAAATTTGCCGCCCACGCCGATCCATTTTCCGGCGTTTTCGTCCTGCTGTTTTTTCACCCGGTGCAGCATCAGCCAACAGCCGTCCTGTTCCAGATAGCAAAGGGTGGTGTTTTTCATGGTCGTTTTGCCTCGATGCGTTTTCTCAATCCCGGAAATAGAGGTCCCGGGTGTACACCTTATCCATCACGTCGGCCAGGTCGCTGCTGTAACGGTTGGCCACGATCACCTGGCTCTGCGCCTTGAAGGCCGCCAGGTCGTTCACCACCCGGCAGCCCGCAAAGCGCTCGGCCGTCAGGGTCGGCTCATACACCAGCAGCGTCGCGCCGCCGGCCCGAAGCCGCTCCATCACGCCCTGAATGCTGGACTGGCGGAAGTTGTCGCTGCCGGCCTTCATGGTCAGCCGGTACACACCCACCACGCTGCCGACCCCGCCCGCCTTTTCCAGAATGCGCTGGGCGATAAAGTCCTTGCGGGTGTCGTTGGCGTTCACGATGGCCTGCATCAGGTTCTGCGGCACATCCTGATAATTGGCCAGCAGCTGCTTGGTATCCTTGGGCAGGCAGTAGCCGCCGTAGCCAAAGCTGGGGTTGTTGTAGTAATTGCCGATGCGGGGGTCCAGCCCCACACCCTCAATGATCTGCCGGGTGTTCAGGCCGCGCATTTCCGCATAGGTGTCCAGCTCGTTGAAATAGCTCACCCGCAGCGCAAGGTAGGTGTTGGCAAACAGCTTCACCGCCTCGGCCTCCGTCAGGTCGGTAAACAGGGTGGGAATGTCCTGCTTCAAGGCCCCCTGCTGAAGCAGCCCGGCAAAGGTGCGGGCCTTTTCGCACAGGTCTGCATCCTCCTGCGGGGCGCCCACAATGATGCGGCTGGGATACAGGTTGTCATACAGGGCCTTGCCCTCCCGCAGAAACTCCGGGCTGAACAGCAGCCGACGGCAGTTCAGGCGCCGGGCTGCCGCGCGGGTGTACCCCACCGGCACGGTGGATTTGATCACGACAGCCGCCTCGGGCGCATACTCCATCGCCAGGCGGATCACCGTCTCCACGCTGGACGTATCAAAGTAATTTTTCTCCGGGTCATAGTTCGTCGGGGTGGCCACAATGATAAAGTCGGCTCCGCTGTAAGCGGCCTTCGCGTCCAGCGTCGCCGTCAGATTCAGCTTGTGGCTGGCCAGATACTCCTCGATTTCCGGGTCCGCAATGGGGCTTTGGCGGCGGTTGATCATCTCCACCTTTTCGGGCAGAATGTCCACCGCCCACACCTCATGATTCTGGGCCAGAAGGATGCTGTTGGCCATGCCCACATATCCGGTGCCCGCTACGGCAATTTTCATGCGCAAGTTCCTCGCTTTCTTCATGCATTCATGATATCCCGCCGGGGCAAAAAGGTCAAGGCCGCCGGGCGTTTCTGCCGATTTTTGCCGGGCCGGCCCGGTTGTGATTTATACTGAAACCTGTTACAATGTAATTTAGTAGGTTGAACGTTTCCGGGTTTTTGCCCCGGCCGCGATTTTTCCTGCCGTTTCATCGTTTTTGGAAAGGACGTGAACACCATCGCAACCAAAGCAAAAGCCCTCATCGCCATGAGCGGCGGCGTTGACAGTTCTGTGGCCGCCTGCCTGATGCAGCGTCAGGGGTACGACTGCATGGGGGCCACCATGCGCCTGTACCGCAATGAGGACATCGGCCTGGGGCAGTTTCACACCTGCTGCTCTCAGAAAGACATTGACGATGCGGCCGCCGTGGCCTTTGAGCTGGACATTCCCTATGAAGTTCTGGATTTCACCATGGACTTCCGGGAGGCCATCATTCAAAAATTTGTGCGCACCTATGAGGCCGGCGGCACCCCCAACCCCTGCATCGACTGCAACCGGGTCATGAAGTTCGACAAGCTGCTGAACTACGCCCTGGAGCACGGCTATGAATGGGTGGTCACCGGCCACTACGCCCGCATTGAACCGGGCGAAAACGGCCGCTGGCTTTTGAAAAAAGCCCTGGACCCGGCCAAAGACCAGAGCTATGTGCTCTACAACCTGACGCAGCATCAGCTGGCCCATGTGCTGTTTCCGCTGGGCGGCATGTCCAAGCCGGACGTGCGTAAGCTGGCCGAGAGCATGCACTTCGTCAACGCCCGCAAGCACGACAGCCAGGACATCTGCTTTGTGCCGGACGGCGATTATGTGAAGTTTATGGAGCAGTACACCGGCAAGCACTACCCCGCCGGGGATTTCCTGGACGAAACCGGCCGTGTGGTGGGCCGGCACCGGGGCGCAGTGCGCTATACGCTGGGGCAGCGCAAGGGCCTGGGCCTTGCCATGGGGCAGCCGGTGTATGTGTGCGGGAAGGACATGGCCCGCAACACCGTCACCGTGGGGCCGGAAAGTGCCCTGTACACCCGCTGCCTGATGGCGGACGAGATGAACTGGATCGCCATTCCCGCGCTGACCGCCCCCCTGCGCGCCAGGGCCAAGACCCGTTACCGCCAGGTGGAGCAGCCCTGCACCGTATACCCTGCGCCGAACGGCCGGGTGCGGGTGGAATTTGACGAACCGCAGCGCGCCGTGACCCCCGGTCAGTCGCTGGTGATCTACGACGGCGATGTGGTGGTGGGCGGCGGCATCATTCTGGGTGCCGTGCCCGATTCCGCCACCTGACCGTTCTTCCGCCGCTGAACCTGCAGCGGCGGTTTCGTTTGTCGTTTGCTGCACATTAGGAGTTTTGCATGATCTATCTTGATTATTCCGCCAACACCCCGGCGGACCCCGCGGTACTGGAACGTTTTGTGACCACCGAGCAGACCTTCCACGGGAACCCCAATTCCAACCATCCCGCCGGTCTGGCGGCCCGGGAGGAGCTGGCCCGGGTCACCGACCGCATTGCTGCCCTGCTGGGGGTGGCCCCGGCGGAGCTGATTTATACTTCCGGCGCCAGCGAGTCCAACAACACCGCCATCAAGGGCATTGCCCGGGCCAGCCGCCATGTGGGAAAACACATCATCTCCACCCCGCTGGAGCACGCCTCGGTGAGCGGCTGCCTCACCGCCCTGCAGGAGCAGGGCTATGAGATCGACCTGCTGGACGTGAAGCGGGACGGCACCATTGACCTGGAACAGCTGCGCGAGCTGCTGCGCAGGGACACCATTCTGGTGGCCCTCACCGCCGTGGACAGTGAGCTTGGCACCGTGCAGCCGGTGGCCCAGGTGGCTGAGATTCTGGCCGATTGGCCCGACTGCCGCCTGCATGTGGACGCCACCCAGGCGCTGGGCAAAACGGCCCTGCACTTTGACGGAGTGGACACCATGAGCCTTGCCCTGCACAAAATCTACGGCTTAAACGGCAGCGGCATTCTCTTCAAGCGGCGCAGCACCCCCATGGAGCCGCTCATCCACGGCGGCGTGAGCAACTCCATCTACCGCAGCGGCACCCCCACGCTGGGCCTTGCCGCCGCGGCAGAGGCCGCCATTGCCCCGGCGCTGAACCAGCAGCCGGAGCGTGCGGCCATCGTCACCCGGCACAACGCCCGCCTTCGCAAGGCGCTGGCCGCCTACCCGAAGGTGCGCATCAACAGCCCGGAAAGCGCCGTGCCGCACATCCTGAACCTGAGCGTACAGGGGGTGCGCGGCGAGGCCTTCCAGCAGGCCCTGGCCTCCGAGGGGGTCTGCGTGTCGGTCAAGTCCGCCTGTTCGGCCGCCGGCATGCCCTCCCGGGCGGTGCTGGCCGTGAGCGGCGACCGGCGCAACGCCCTTTCTTCCTGGCGCATCAGCCTGAGCCACCTGACCACCGACGAGGAGCTGACGGAATTTCTCGCCATTTTTGACCGCTGTTATCATCAGCTGACCGAGGGAAAAGCATGAGCAAAGAACGTATTTTTGAACCTTACCAGAAAGCCGAGCGCAGCATCATTAAAAAGTACCGCAAACAGCTGTGGAGCCCCTTCATCTACGCCATCAAGCACTACGACCTGATTCAGGAGGGCGACCGCATTGCCGTGTGCATCTCCGGCGGCAAGGACTCCATGCTCATGGCCAAGCTGATGCAGGAACTGCAGCGGCACAGCGATTTTCCCTTTGAGCTGGAATTCCTGGTGATGGACCCCGGCTACAACGAGATCAACCGCCAGAAGATCGAGAGCAACGCCCGGCTGCTGCACATTCCCATCACCATTTTTGAGACGAACGTGTTCGAGATCGCCAACGGCAGCGAAAAGAACCCCTGCTACCTGTGCGCCCGGATGCGCCGCGGCCATCTGTACAGCAAGGCAAAGGCCCTGGGCTGCAACAAAATCGCGCTGGGGCACCACTTCAACGACGTGATCGAAACCACGGTGATGAGCATGTTCTTCGGCAGCCAGCTTCAGGCCATGCCGCCGAAGCTGCACAGCACCAACTTTGAGGGCATGGAGCTGATTCGCCCCATGTATTGCATCCACGAAGAGGACATTCTGGCCTGGAAGCGCTACAACGATCTGGAATTCATCCAGTGCGCCTGCCGCTTCACCGAAAACTGCACCATGTGCGACAATGGCGGCGGCGGTTCCAAGCGGCAGGAGGTCAAAACCCTGCTCCGCCGCCTGAAGCGGGACAATCCGGACATTGAGAAGAGCATCTTCAACAGCATTCATTCGGTCTGCCTCGATACCTTTGCCGGCTACAAAACCGGCGGCGTGGCCCACTCGTTCCTGGAGAACTACGACCGCCGCGGCCAGACCCCGGCCGGGTTGGACTAACCGTTTTCGGCTCATCCCCCGGCACCAAACAGCTAATCATTCTCCGATACAGAACAAAAGCACGGCACCGCGCCCCCACTCAAGGGGCACGATGCCGTGCCTTTTTTCTTTTCTGCGATTATTCGCGGCTATTTTGTATGATTACTGGTTGGCCGCTGCAGCCGCCGCGGCCGCCTTCTTCTTTTTGCGGCGTTTGCGCCCGCCGAGAATCAGCGCCAGCACCAGCAGCACAGCCGCCGCGCCGATGCCCGCCGGAATGCGCCAATCCAGCGTCTGCACCGCGCAGAACACCGTCTCGTCGGTGCTCATCTCAAACACCACATAGCTGCCGTCCACGCGGGTGTCCGCTTTTCTCCAGGCCCCGTCGGCGCCCTTCACATAGATGGCCGTGCGCTTAGGGCTGACGGTGGGCAGATACCGCATGGAATGCCGGTCCTGTCCGTCTGTGCCGTTCAGGGTCAGCTGCCAGCTTTCCAGCAGGGTGCCGGGCGCGGCCTCGCCGCTCTCGGCAATGGTCAGGCTGGCGGTATCCGGGAAGTTGCCCTCCACCATCAAAATGGCCTTGCCGTCCTCCCGGGTGCGGTCAGACTCCATCAGCTGGTCGTAGGCGGTGTACACCGCATCCACCGTTTCGTCAAAGGTGATCACGCCGCCCTCAAAGTCGCCCCAAGTGCCGTAATAGCCCTCCTTGGCGGGCACTTCGGGCAGGCTTGCCTTGGGCAGCTCGTCCCCGTAGTTCAGCGAGAAGGTGCGCACGGTTTTTCCGTCCGCACGGAAGGTCACCGTCATGCTGCGGAAGGCGTCCGGCAGGTTCTCCAGCTGCACAAAGTTGCCGAAGTCCATGGGCTCGGCCTGGCCTGCATAGCTCACGCCGTCCACACCGGCCAGACTGCTGCTCACAAAGTAGTTGCGCTCCAGGGTGCTGTCGTCCGCAACGGTGCCGGCGATGGCGCCCCGGGCCTCGTCGCAGGCATCCACGACCACCAGGCTCCGGCAGTCGGTAATCTCCTTGCCGGTGCCCGCAATGCCGCCCACCTGGCTCTTGCCCGTCAGGCGGCACTTGGCGCTGCTCTGGCGGATGGGGGCGCTGCTCTTGCCGGCCACACCGCCCACATTGGCAGCGTCCTCAGCGTCCAGCGTGCCCAGGTTCAGCGCGCCCAGCACCGTGCCCATTTCCATGTTGCCCACAATGCCGCCGGCGTTCTGCTTTTTCGCGCTCACGGTGCCGTGGTTCACGCACTGGCGCAGAACCACGCGGGTTTTATAGGTGAAGTTCAGCGAATCGCTGCCCACCACCTGAATGTCGTCCTCCGGGTCCAGGTCGTTTTCCCGTGCCATGGCACCGGTAATGCCGCCGGCGTTCAGGTCGGCCTGCACGTTGCCATAGTTCACGCAGTTCAGCACCTTGCCCTCGGTGTCCTTGACGGTATCGCCGTCGGAGATGTCCTGATAAATGTCGTCGGTGGTCTTTTCATCCATGGCACCGGCCAGGGTACGGCCGATCTGCTCCATCTGCTCGGCCACGGCCCGCAGGTCATCGATCAGGTTCTGGGCGTTGCTGCCGGTGTTGTTGGTCAGGCTGCTCACCCGGTCCGAAATGTTGTTCAGGCTGCTGCTCAGGTCGTTGCGGGCCGCCGTCACCTTGTCGCTGGCGTCCAGCTTGATGTCCGGCACCGTCACCGTGATCTCGCCGTTCAAATCCGCCGAGCCTTCGCCGCTGACGCTGCCGCCCACACCGGCGCCTGCACCAGCTCCAATGCCGCCCGCCACACCGCCGGCCACAATGGTGGTGTCCGGCGTGGCCGTTGCTTCCGGCTGCGCCGTCGTCTCAGGCTGGGCCGCCGCATCGGGCGTCTCCGTCAGGGCCGCGGTTTTCATGCTGCCCTGCCCGGCCGTGCCCAGAAATGCGATCTGTGCGCCGCCATTGCCCGCCGCCTGGGGCTGTGCCTCGGGGGCGGCCTGTGCATCAGGCTGGGTGTCCGGCTGGGCCGGTTCCGGCGTCACTTCCGGCGTAGGTGCCTCCGTGGGTGCAGGCGTAGGTACCGCCGTTGCCTCGGGGGCGGACGTCGGTTCGGGGATTGCAGTCGGCGCGGGCGTTGCCGCCTCGCCGGGCGTGGTGATGGCACCAGCGCCGCCCGCAGCCGCCCCGGCTCCGGCACCTGCACCGGCTCCGATGCCGCCGGCCGCACTGCCGCTGCCGCTGATGCCGGTGATATCCCGAATCACAATATCGCCGCTCTTGATGCTCAGGCCGCTGCCCAGCTCATCCAGCAGCTTCTGGATGTTGTCGCGGGTCTTGTCCACCTTGTTGATGAGTTCGTCCACATCGCTGGTCAGGTCGCTGGCCGTGGCCGAGGCATCGTTGTAGGTTTTGTCCAGCAGGCCCTGCATCACATCCAGTTCCTTGTCCAGCTTCTGGAGGGTATCCTCCGTGTACTGCACCACGCTGTTGGGCTCCATCTGGCCCACAATGCCGCCGGCTTCCTTGCGGCCGAACACCAGCCCGTAGTTGGTGCAGCCTTCCACAAAGCCGGTTTGGCTGCCGGCAATGCCGCCCACGTTGTAGCCGATGTGCTGATAGCCCACCGTGCCGTTGTTCACGCAGTTGCGGATCACGCCCGAGGACGCACCGGCCACGCCGCCCACGTCCGTGATGGTGGTGCCGGACTCCGTGGTGGTGAAGTCCTGCAGGGTCAGGTCCGACAGATCCACGTCGTTCTGCTCCACGGTGGTGTTCACGTTGCTGCCGTTGAGGGTTCCGGTCACCGCGCCGTGGTTGTCGCCCACAATGCCGCCCACAAAGTGCTGCCCGTAGGCAACGCCGGTGCTGGTGCAGCCGACGATCATGCCGGTGGATTCGTTCACGCCGGCGATGCCGCCCACCTTGGACGCACCGGACACCACGCCGCTGAACCAGCAGCCCTGAATGGTGCCCTCGTTTTTGCCGGCAATGCCGCCCACGGTATTGCGGCTTCCGCCGGGAACCACATTGCCGGAGACGGTCAGCTCATTGACGAGCGCCCCCTCCTGTACATAGCGGAAGAAGCCCACGGCCGAACCGTCCTGCGTCAGCGAAACGCCGGTAATGCGGTGGCTGCCGCCCTGGAATTCGCCCCCGAAGGTGGGAATGCCCTCAAAATCCACGCCGGTCAGGTCAATGTCCGCATCCAGAACCACCAGCTTGTCCTTGCTCCAGCTGTCCAGGCGGCAGTTCTCCGCCAGGTTCACCAGATCCTGCGCCGTGGCAATGTGAATGGTCTGCTTCTGGGGCTGATCCGCCGCCAGGGCCGCCCCCGGCAGCACGGCCAGCAGCATGCACAGGCTGAGCAGCGCCGCCAGAACCCGCTGCGTTCCGTTTTTCAGTTTGCTCATTGCTGCTCGCCTCCCTTGTCGTTCTCATCCGATGCGTCCGGTTTTTCGTCCGTCGGCGGGTCATCCGCACTGGTCACATCGTCCAGATAATAATCCGCTTTTTCCTGCGTCGGCTTCACCGTGGTTCCGGTGGAGATGGCCGCGTTCATCTGGCCATGCAGCACGCCGGAGAAGTCTGCATCCACCACACCGGAGATGTAGCCGCGCACGTGGCCGTCCACGCGCATGGTGCCATTGGCCGTCCGGGTGGGCAGCTTCAGCGTCTTCATCTCAAAGCTGGTGCGCTCCATCAGGGTATCGCCCAGCAGCAGGATCTGCGGCAGCACGCCCAGAACCAGCACAATGGAGATGATGGTGCCGCGGCCCAGGCAGGTGCCGATGGAGGCGATGACCGGGTTGGTGGTCATCACGCCGATCAGGCTGCCCGCCACCGCCAGAATGGTGCCGGAGGTAAAGATGGTGGGGAACGCCTCGTTCAGCGCCTCAATGATGGCGTCACGGGGCTTCATGTATTTTTTCAGGTCCAGATAATGGCTGGAAATCACGATGGCGTAGTCGATGTTGGCGCCCATCTGAATGGAGTTGACCACCAGATAGCCCAAAAAGTACAGCGGGCTGTCCTGCAGATAGGGGAAGGAGAAGTTCAGCCAGATACTGCCCTGAATCACCACGATCAGCAGCACCGGCAGCGCCGCCGAGGTAAAGGTGAACAACAGCACCAGAATCACGAACAGGGCCGACAACACGCTGATCAGCATATTGTCCTCGCCGAAGGTGGAGGACAGGTCCTTCGCACTGGTGGAGTTGCCCACCACGTAGTAATCGCTGCTGTAATACTTGGCGATGATGGCATGGGCCTCGTCCAGGAATTCAAACGTCTCGTCGCTCTCTTCCGGCAGGTCCAGATAGGCCACCAGGCGGCTGTACCGGTCGCTCTGCAGCTGGATCTGGGCCTTGTCCAGCTGGTCGAACAGGTCGTCCAGCGTCTCCTGCGTGTCCCCGCTGAAGGTCACATTGCCCTTGCGCATCTCGTCCTTCACAAACATGAACATATCGTACAGGGGCACCTTGTAGTTGCTCAGGCCGTTTACGAATTCGCCGTACTGGCTGTCGTTCACTGCATAGGCGGAATACAGCAGCGAGGCCACCTCATAGTCCATGTTGGCCAGCTCGGAGAACTGGCGGGGCGTGAGCGCATCGGTCAGCATATAGCCGTCCATGGCTTCCTGGTTGGCCAGGCCCACGGCCTTGGTCACATCCGGCAGCTCCTCCAGCTCTTTCAGGATTTTGCCCTCAGCGTCGTAATTGCCGGAGGGCACCACAATGGCCACCATGGTGCTGGAACCAAAGGTGCCCTTGATTTTCTGGTGGGCGATCTGGCTGGTGCTCTGCTTGGGCGTGGTCAGATCCGTATAGGTATAGCAATAGGGGCACTTGTTGGCAAACACGGCGGCCACCGCGGCCACCGCCACGAACACCGGCGGAATGATGTACCGGGTTTTGACCGCGAACTTGCCCACCATCGTAATTTTCGGCAGCAGGTTCTTGTGCTTGGTCTTGTCGATCCAGCGGCTGAACAGCATCAGCAGGCCGGGCATCAGGGTAAACACCGACAGCAGGCTGAAGATGATGGCCTTGATCAGCACCATGGCCAGGTCAATGCCGATGCCGAAGTGCATGAAGCCCAGCGCCGCCAGGCCCGAAATGGTGGTCAGCGAGCTGGAAGCAATTTCCGGGATGGCCTTGCTCAGGGCCGCCACGCAGGCGTCCCGCACACCCTTGGTCTCATGCTCATCCGAGAAGCGGTGGCACAGGATGATGGCGTAGTCAATGGCCAGCGCCAGCTGAAGAATCACCGTCACCGAATCGGAAATGAACGAAATGGTGCCGAAGATGAAGTTGGTACCCTTGTTCAGCAGGGCCGCCGCGCCGAAGGTAAGCACCAGCACCGGCACCTCCGCGTAGGAGCGGGAGGTCAGGGTCAGCACCAGCACGATGATGACGGCGGCGATGGCCAGAATCAGCCCCATCTCCGAGGCCAGATCGGCGGAAGAATCCACGCCCACCGAGGTATCCACATACAGGTCGTAATCCGAAAGCAGATCCTCGATCTGGTGCAGCGCGTGGATGCTGATGTCGTCCATCTCTTCCCCGTCAAAGGTCACGGTGTACAGGGCCGAGGCATCTTTGTAGTGGTCGGCGGTGTCGTCAAACTCCACCGAATCCACGCCTTCCACCGCCTCGATCTGGTCCACCAGCGCCTCAGCCTTGGCGTAGGTGATGTTCGAGATCATCACCCGGGCCGTGCCGAAGGTGGTGAAGTTGTCGTTCATCACGGTCAGGCCCTGGCGGGTCTCGGTGTCCTCCCCCAGGTAGGTGGTGATGTCGTTCTCCACATTCACCCAGCTCATGGCCACGATGGAGAAGATCAACGCAAACACATACAGCAGGAAAATCAGGTTCCGCTTGTCCACAATGAACGCGGCCAGCTTTTCCATTCCATTTCCTTTGGGCTTTTTTTCGTCCAAATCTGTCACCCCTTTATATCTTACCCGAACGGCGCCTTTTCTGCCGGGCAAACCGGCAGCGCCTTTTCAAAAACGCTCCTGTGGGCCGCAGTTCCGCCGCACAAAGCCGTTTGATTTTTCACCCGGGGCTTCTTCCCCGGCTTTTTTATTGCCGAATATCCTACGACTTATCTATTTTACTTACTCCGCGCCCAATGTCCATGAAAAAATTTTGAACTTTCCTCACAATTCCGACATATTTCAAAAAATGGTAAAACCCTGTTTTTCTCCGCGTTTTTTCTGCAGGTTGCCTGCACAGTTTCCCCTTTGCTTTCTTGTCTTTTTTTGTGGGTTTGCCGCCTCCGGTTCCGGCCCGTTGCAAACACAAAAACACATCCCGTCCGGGCTTGCATTCCGGGTGGGATGTGTTTTTCTCGAAGGATTCGGCTGCTGCCGGGGCGTCTGCGTTCCACCGCCTGGGGGGTGCGGTGGAAGCTGTGCCCGGCTCCATTATTTATATAGGTATTATAAAGCCCCTGTGGGCCCGGCAAAACCGGCACATTCCAGCGGCTCGGTGGCGCTCACTCCAGCACCGTGTGAACCATGGCCGCCAGCTCGATCTCCACCAGCTGGGTGGGACGGTTCAGGCTTTTGATGGCCATGCCCGTGCACAGCGGCTTTACATCGTGGAAGGTCTCGCTGTATGCCCTGCCCACGTCGGCGCCGTAGGCCATGTCCGTAACGAAGTAATCCACGCGGTACACGTCCCGTGCGCCTGCGCCCACCTTGGCCAGCAGAACCAGCATCTTATCGAAGATGTACCGGGCCTGCTCGTAGGCGGTTTCGCCGTAAACGTTGCCGTCCGGCTGCACCGAAGTCGTGCCGCCGATGAACACCTGATCGTCGATTTTCACCATGCGGGAATAGCCGACCTTCTCTTCCAGCGGCGCGCCGGAGGAATAATTGGTACGCTTGTGTTCCATGGCTGGTTCCATCCTTTCCTTGGGCGGCGGTGTTTTCCGCCTTCTATGCGGCGTTATGCCTTGGCCTTAAAGCGGTCGTACCGCAGGCCGGGCACATCCACGCAGGGCGTTTCGCCCAGAACCAGCTGGCTGAGCAGCAGGCCCGTGCCGGGGCCGATGCCGAAGCCGTGGCCGGTAAAGCCGCAGGCGATCACCAGGCCGGGCACCTCGCTCACCTTGTCGATGATGGGCACATGGTCGGCGCAGTCATCCATGAAGCCGGACCAGTGCCGGACGATCTTGGCGTCCGCCAGGTCGGGGAAATACTTCATGATGCCCCGGCAGACCGACGGGGCCGTGATGGAGGTGGCCTCGCCTGCATCGTTGTCGTTCTTCACATAGGCGTCCAGGCCGCTGCTGCCGCCGAACACGAACGAGCCGTGGTTGGTCTGGTGGCCGTAGAAGTCCGCCTCGGCGGTGCCCAGCATCTGCCAGAACATGGGGGGCTGCACCTCGGTCACCAGGCATTCCAGATTGTGCTTCATCAGGGGCACGTCAATGCCCACCGTGTTCAGGATGGCCCGGCTTGCATAGCCCGCCGCCACAATGATGTGGCCGCCCTCGTAGCAGTTGCCCGCTTTGGTGATCACCCTGCGCGCCATGCCGTGGTGCTTCTGAAGCTCCACCACCTCTTCGCCGGAGATGAAGTGAACGCCCATGGCCCGTGCCCGGCGGTAGAAGGCCAGCGTGGTCACCATCGGGTTTGCGTGGCCGTCGGTGGGGCACCAGGAAGCGCCGATCACCTCGTGGGACATATAGGGGCAGATCTGCCGGGCCTCGTCGCCGTCGATCATGCGCACATCCAGGCCGGCGCTCACGCTCTTGTCCACCAGCTTCTTCAGAATCTCCAGATGCTCGGGGGTCTTGCCCAGGCGCAGGTTGCCTTCCTTGTGGTACTCAATGTCGCAGCCCAGCTCCTCGCTCAGGTTGGGCCACAGGTGCTCAATGGCGTACATGGCAATGGGCAGCTCCCGCACATCGCGGGCCGACTGGCGAACGCCGCCGCCGTTGCGGCTGGACCCGCCGTGGCCGATCATCTCGGACTCCAGCACGATCACCGATACGCCCTTTTTCGCCAGGTAGTAGGCGGCCGCGCAGCCGGTAATGCCTGCGCCAATGATGACAACATCCGCGGTTTTATTCATCGTCGCTCACCTCGTTCGCAAAAACGCGCATCTCAATGGGTCGGGCCGGGCTGCGGCTGGTGCATTCCTCCAGCTCCGCGGGCTTCACGCCCAGCTCTTTGGCAATGATGCCCTTTACCAGTTTGCCGCAGGTGCCGCCCTGGCACAGGCCCATGCCCACGCGCAAAAAGCGCCGTACCTCCGTCATGGTGCGCATGCCTTCATGCACCGCCCGGCGAATTTCGCCCTTGGTCACCTCTTCGCAGCGGCAGATGATCAGATCATCGTCCGGTTCCGGGTGGAAGCCGCCCAGATCGTCGTCTCTATCCAAATACATGGCCATTGTTCACACCCCCACAGCCTTAAAGAATCTTGCAGTCATGGACATTTCCTTGGGCACCTTGATGGTCAGCAGCGCCGTGTGGTCCATCGCCGGGCTGAGCCGGCAGGAAACCACCTCTGCCTCGCACACTGCCTTGCCGTCCCGGCCAAGGGCCATGCCTTTGGTGCCCGGTTCCGGATAAGGCAGGAACTCATAGGGCAGCGTCACCGAAGCCTCGGTCTCACTGAAGTCGTCGTTCACCAGGAAGATGGCCTGGCCGGAGCAGGAGGCCACGCACATGCCGCAGCCAGTGCACTTGTTGGCCGGGTTTACAATGGGCAGCCGGGTGATGTCCGCGCCCACCGCGATGCAGCCGAACTTGCAGGCATCCTGGCAGGGGTTGCAGGGAATGTTCTGGGTACACTCGATCACCGGATGAATGCCGTGAACCTTCTTCACTTCGTCCGCCGCACCGGGGAAGCGCATGATCTCGCCCAGATCCAGATAGCCCTTCTTCAGCAGGTTCTGGGAGAGCAGCACCCCCTCGTCCGTCACGGTCAGGTCGGTGCGTCCCTTGTTGGCCGGGCTGAACATGCCCTCATGCAGCTGCGCCAGCGAAGCCTTGTAGCGGGTCTCGCCCTCGCGGAAATCTTTCTCTTCGGCAAAACCAAGCTCATAGGCGGCCGCCAGGGCGGTGATCTTGCCGGTGATCATGGCGCTGCTGGCCTCTTCAATGCCGCCCACATCGCCTGCCGCGTAAATGCCCTTGATGCTGGTCTCCCGGTACTCGTTCACGATGGGAACGATGCCGCCTTTATCCTGCATCTTACAGCCCGCCATGGAAAGCAGCTGAGACATGGGCGACAGGCCCACGGCCATGCAGATGGTGTCCACATCCAGGTGCATCTCGGTGCCGGGAATGGGCTTGAAGTGGCTGTCCACCTCGGCCACCACCGCGCCGGTCACATGGTCGTCGCCCTCCGCCTTGATGACGGTGTGGGACAGGTAGAAGGGCACGCCGCAGCGGGCTACCTTGGCGGCGTGTACGCCATAGCCGCCCACCCGGGGGGCCGCATCCACAATGGCCGCCACCTCAATGCCTGCCTGCAGCAGCTGGAAGGAAACCACCAGGCCCACGTTGCCGGAGCCGACCATCAGCACCCGGCTGCCGGGCTGCACACCGTGCAGGTTCATCATGGTCTGGGCCGCGCCCGCGCCGATCACGCCAGGTTTGGTCCAGCCCTCAAAGGGGATCATGTTCTCCCGGGCGCCGGTGGCCAGAATGATGGCGTCGGCCTTGTAGTGGTGCATGGCCTCATTCTCGATCACCGTGATCTCCTTGCAGTCGAACAGGCCACTCACGGTGGCGTTCAGGTGAACCTCCACGCCCGCCTTCTCGGCATCGGCCAGCAGCTCCTCGCCGATCTTGAAACCGCGGATCTTGGCCTTGTGCTCCTTCGAGCCGAAGAATTTATGCACCTGCTTGAACAGCTGCCCGCCGGGGCGGGCGTTTTCGTCAAACACGACGGTTTTCAGGCCGTACTTTGCGGCTTCAATGGCGGCGGAAAGGCCGGCAGGGCCAGCGCCCACCACGATCAGATCATATCGTTTCATCGCGTCTCACTCCTTTGCCTTGATGCCATACTGGGTCTGAACCTTCATGCCCGCTTTCAGCGGAGTAATGCAGGTGCGGATGTTGGGCTTTCCGTCCACGATCATCACACAGTCGGTACAGCGGCCGATGGCGCAGAACACGCCGCGGGGCTCATCCCGCTTCAGGGTGTGGCGGTGCGTCATCACGCCGGCCGCCCGCAGGGCCGCCGCAATGGGTTCGCCCTCGTAGCCCTGCATCTCCTTGCCGTCCAGCGTAAAGGTGACCATCTGGCCGCCCTCATGAAACGTCCCAAGAATGGGGTGATTTTCGATACGCAAGCTGATCTCTCCTATCTGTTCTGATTTTGCTCTTCCTCGCAGCGAACATGTTTTGCGCCGCGCATGGCGCAGTGTATGGATGTTGCTTCAGGCTTCAAACCGCTGCCGCAGCCTCTTTTGCCGCCGGAACGGCCTCTTCCGTCTCTTCTTCATCGTCATAGCCGCCGCGGCCCGCCAGGGGCAGCTTGGGATAGAACGCGCCGGTCACCACATTGATGACCACGGAAGCCACGCACACCAGCGAAGCCACCGCCACGACCGTCCAGCCCTGGCCGGCCATCAGCATGGTGGGCACCAGGCTCCAGACGAACAGCTCCACGAAGGAAAGGAACGGTGCCATGGCGGTATCCTCCAGCGTCTTGGACTTGTTCTCCGGGTCCACAATGCGAAGCAGCACAAACCCGATGGCGAACACGCCGGTGCCGTAGCCGTAACAGAAGATGCCGCGCTCAAACCAGCTCTTCTTGTTGAACAGCGGGGCCAGAACCAGCAGCGGGAACAGCACGCAGAACATGCCGACCGCCGTCATCACCAGAATGGGCACCGCATATTCCACAACCACCGAGATTTTGATGCTGGCAATACCGAAGAACACCACATAGTCGGTGCAGGTGCCAGAGATGTGCGAATTGATGCGCTTGTCCACGTGCTCGTACACCTTGGTGTTGCGGAACACAAGGAACATCAGAATGGCAACCAGGAAGGCCACCGTGTAGGAAGGAACACCGGGCAGCCAGCGGGCCACCAGCTTGGTGTTGATGAGATAACCGAAACCGGACGCCACCAGAACCAGGCTCAGGTGATAGCCCAGGGTATCCAGCGAGACGTTGGAAATGGTGTCGTTGCCCATGCTCTTGAAGTGCTCCGGCGCGATCAGGCCGGTTTTCATATCGTCGGAGATGTAGGCAAAGTCCTTGATGTAGGCGGTGTAGCCCTTGCGGGTGGCCATTTTGATCAGCAGCACGCCGCCGAACACGCCCATCAGAATGCCAACGGTGGCAAAGGTCATGCCAATGTCGGTGCCTTCCGCCCAACCCAGGGTATCCAGCGTGCTGCCCACAGCCGCTGCCGTGCCGTGGCCGCCGATGAAGCCGGAGGCAAGCAGCACGCCGAAGCCGTCACTGATCGAGGGCATCAGCGCCTTCACCACCGTCAGCGCCACCGCAATGGGCAGGCAGAACTGGATGAAGAACACGATCACGCGGAAGAAGAAGTTGCCGGAAACGCGGCGCAGCTCCTCTTTGCTGCCTTCCTTGCCGCCGCCCTTGCTGAAGCCGTTCAGGCCGATGATGGCGAACACCGGAATGACCAGCAGGCCCGCATAAGAGCCCATGGCGTCCGAGAAATGAATGACGTTCAGGAACTGGCTGCCCAGCAGCAGCCCCAGAAAACCGGCCAGCATACTGGCGGGGATGAAGAACTTCTGGAAGAACGTGACCTTGGACCGCAAAAATTGTCCCACCAGGATCAACGCTGAGGCATACGCGAAGTCTGCCAGAATGTCGTACACAGACATGAATGAACCCCCCTCTGTTTTGCTTTTACTTACCCTCTCACTTGCAGGTAGGCCCGCGCCGGCTGCCGGCCCATAAAACCGGCAAAGGGGCATTGTCCGCCATTGGACAATGCCCCTTTGCACTCGGTTCAAAAGGAAAAGGCGTACGAATTTCTTCGTACGCCTTTGTACCTTTTTCTGGTTTTATGATACCACAACTATGCAAAATGTCAATGACTTTTGATGTTTTTTGAAGTTTCAAGTAGGTTTTTGTGGTATTGCTGCAAAGCCGCCTTTCCATATCAAAACATTTGTGGATTTAAGACAATTCTCCGCCCGATGTTAAGCTTCTGCCCCCGATTGCTGTTTCAAGAACAGAATAACTTCCTTCTATCCTATATAAATAAGGAGAACGATTATGACCGACCGCACCATGCTTCAGTTTTTCAAATACAATTTGATCCTGGAGGCCCTGCTGGCAGAATCCGCCGAGCGGGAAAGCCAGCTGCGCCAGCAGCTTTCGGCGGTGGACGACCGGGAATTTGAGTGGGAGCTGGAAAAAGAGCAGCTGGAAAACCGGCTGGACGAGCTGAGCCGCCAGCTGCGCGCCCAGCAGGCGCAGGCTGACCTGCTGCGCGAAGAGGCCCGCCTTTCCGGCGAGCGCAAACGGGCACTGGATGCCGTGCGCGGGATGGACGAGTATCCGGACACCCCGGAGAAAATCGCTGCCTATTTCGAGTGCCACTTTGCCGATCGGCTGGCCTTCACCGAGCGGGGCCGTGCCTCGCTGGCCGACTGCAAAACCGACCCCCGCATTCTATGGGATGCCCTGTATCAAATGGCCACCACTCTGTACGAGCTGCACACCGATGCCTCCGTCACCATGGTGGACCGGGCGTTCAACGAGCGGTCAGCCTTCCGCGTGGCCCGGGGCGAAGGCACCATGACCCGCCGGGATTCCGGCCTGATGCGGCAGTTTCAGGACGTCTACCAGGAGCGGCCCATCTGCATTGAGTCGCACCTGAAGTCGAACCAGAACCGGGAAAGCAGCCCGCAGTTCCTGCGCATTTACTATTGCTACGACGAAGTGACCCACAAGCTGCTCATCGGCTCCTGCGGCCGTCATCTGGACAACTACACCACCCAGAAGGTTCATTGACGCCGCCTTGCTCCGTTTTTCTCACACAGGCAGCAGGGGTACATCCGGTTTGGATGCGCCCCTGCTGCTTTTTTCTGCTTTATTGCAACTGGCTGAACCGGCCGGTTCAGTCCATCGGCAACGGAATCGTCACCGGCTGCTGCGCCGCCACCGTGCGGGTGACCAGCGGCTGAAGCCACACCGTGCCGGTCAGGTCTCCGTCCAGATACACCCATTGCTGGGCGGTTCGGTCCGCCTGTGTTTCCGGGTCCGCGCTCATGCCCCAGCTGCGGATGGAATGCTCTTCCCCGCTTTCGTCCCAATAAGTGCTGGAGAACAATTGACGATTCGCAGCCTCGCCCGCAAAGCACAGCCCCCATTCTCCGTCCTCGCCGGTTCGCTCCGCGCGCACCAGCCGGGCATCCCACGCCGCAGGCAGGCCCTCCGCCCGCGGCTCGGTCTCGCTCAGCGTAATTTTGACCCGGCTGTCCGCATCCTGCACCTCGGCCCCGGTGATGCAGAGGGTCAGCTGCCCGGCCCGGCTGAACCAGGGGCTTTCCAGCCGCTGGGTCGCCATCAGCGGGCTGCCGGTGCTGCCGCTGGCCGTCACACCATCGGCAACGCCTTCATAGCGGTTGCCCCGTTCGTCCTGCACATAAAACTGCAGGCTCTGCACCCAGGCCGCCGCCGTTTCAGGCTGGCTCAGGTTCAGGCGCAGATGGGTGGGGTAGATCTCCACGCTTTCCAGCGTCAGCTCCACATCCTCCAGCCGGATGGTCTGCCCCAGCGCCGCTGTGCGGCCCTGGGCGGTGTACGCGGGGTCAAATTGCAGGGTCACGGTCAGGGTCGCCTGGGCGTCCGGCTGCTGCTCTGCCTCTGCGCGCACCGCCGTATCGGCCGGCTGAGCCCGTTCCGCGGCCGGCTGAGCCGCCGGGTCGTCCCGCCAGGCCCTGGCCTGCACCGTAAAGCGCAGAACCCCGGGCACATCCGCCTCGGTAAAATCCACCGTGCTCCGGCGCAGTGCGGCCGGGTCCTCTTCCCATCCGCCGCCGCTGAGAATGTACGGCGGAAGCGCCTCCCCGTCGGCCCCGCTCACGGAAGGGTCGCCCTGAATCGTCCCGTAGCCCTCGCCGCTCAGCGTATAAAAGAGGTTCACCTGCTTCTGATCCACGATCAGGTACTCCACCCGCAGGGTCAGGCCGTTGGCCCGGTCGGTCTGTTCCACCGGCTGCACGTATTCGTTCTCCACGGCCGCGGCCAGGCTGGGCGAAAGGCACACGGCCCTGGCCAGCTCCTTTAAAAAAGGCAGCCGCCCGCAGGCGTGGGCAAAGGGCGTGCTCACATTTACCAGAACCACAAAAGCAGCGCAGAAGCTCACCGCCCCGGCCAGCCAGCGGCCCGCAAGCCGAAATGGCCGCGTTTTTGCCCGGCGCTGCACACGCTGCACCGTGTATTCCAGCGCGGCGGGCGGCGTTTCCAGCTGCTGCATCCACTGCTCATATTCCCGCTTCCGGTCATATCGCTCCATTCTTCAGCCCTCCTCTCCGCTCTGCTCGTCCAGCTCCAGCCGAAGCAGTTCCAGCGCCCGCCGCTGCCGGGTGGCTACGGTGCCCCGCGGCAGCCCCAGGCAGCGGGCGGTTTCTTCCAGCGTGTATCCGGCAAAAAAGCGCAGAACCACCACGGTCCGCAGGTTCGGGTCCAGCGCGGCCACCGCCTGCCGAAGCGGCAGGTTGTCCAGCTCCTGCTGGGCGGCGGCATGGTGAGCCAGCAGCTCCAGCGGGTGCAGCCTGGCCCGGCGGCGCTGCTCTGCCTTGCATTCGTTGATGAGAATGCGGGTCAGCCAGGTGTCAAAATATTCCGGCTGCCGCAAATTATGCACTGCCAGCAGCCCCTTGTAGACGGCGCTGTCCACGGCTTCCAGCGCCGCCTGTTCGTCGTTCAGATAGCACAGGGCGGTGCGCCAGAGCCGCTGCTTCAGCGCGTCTGCCCGCCGGGCATATTCCTGCCGGTCCATGCCATCGCCTCCTTTGTTTGGCGTTTCATCCATTAGAGTCGCAGGCGGCCCGTTTTGATTGCCCGCCGCGTAATTTTTTTCAAATCTCACCACAAATCCAAAAAATTGCCGGATTTTCCGCTTTTTTATCGGTTCTCCCGGCCTGGTGCTTCTCCGCCTCCCGGTTTTGTGCGCATTCCCGCCGGATTTTCAGGCGGCAAAACGCAGATGCAAATTCTTTATCTTCTGCACCGTTTCAAAGTTTATCCGAAGAGCGATTTTTCCGAACGTTCCGCCAGAAATTGCGTTCGATTGTGAAAAAAGCAGTGATTTTCACGGTTGAATCCAATGTTTTTGTATGCTATACTGAAATTGATTCCACGATAAGGAAGTCATTCCATTGATTGTTCACTGGAATGACGTTTGCTTGGTTCTCTTATTTTACCAAAAAAGGAGCGCTCTTTCTTTATGATTCAAAGCATCTCCCGTGCGCTGGACCTGCTGGAGCTTCTCAAGCGGCCGCAGCGTACCTTTTCCATTGCACAGCTCTCGTCGGACATCGGCCTGCCGCCCAGCACCGTACACCGGCTTTTGCAGACACTGTGTGAAAAAGGCTTTGTCTATCGGGATGAACAAACCCATCTATACCAGCTTGGCCCGGCGCTGATCAGCCTGGGCACCGCCGCCGCCCAGGGGCAGGACCTGCGCCAGCTGGCCACCCCCGTGCTGCAGCGGTTGGCCCAGCAGGCCCTGGAAGACGCCTTCCTCATCATCCCCTCCGGCTACCGCGGGCTGGTTCTCTGCCAGGTGGACGGCCCCAACAATCTGCGCGTGACCGAGAAGTTCGGCTATGAAATCGACCTGCACTGCGGCGCCATCCGCAAGGCGCTGCTGGCCGGGCAGCCCCAGTCCTACTGGGCCGAGTACATCGCCCATCAGGCGGTGAGCACCACCTGCCCCCATCCGCTGGAAAACCCCAGCCAGCTGCTGGAAGAGCTGAAGGAGATCCGCCGGGAGGGGGTCGCCGTCACCGTGGGCGATTACACCGATGGGGCCGTCGGCATCGGCGCGCCGGTGTTCGGGCCGGAGGGGCCTGCTGTGGCCTCGCTGGGCATTGTGTGCCCCGCCGCCCGTGTGGAGAACCCCGAGCGGCTGAAAGATCTGGTGCGCCAGGCCGCCGCCGAGCTGAGCACCAGCCTGGGCGGCAGCCCCCGCTGGCTGTAACACCCGTCAATTATCACAATAATCCACAAGTAAATTTTACACTCGAGCTAAAAGTGCAAATTTAAGGTTTGTAAGACAAAATACCCCACCCCCTGCCTGCATTATAATGAAAGCAGACAGGGGGCTTTTTTGTGTGCCCGCCGGCCCGCGCTGTGCGCGCCGCGCCCAGCGCCCCCGCATTTTTCGCCATGGAAAGGACGACAAATCATGAAGTTTCTGAATGTGGAGATCCCGGTCAAAAATCTTCCGGTGCTGGACCCCGGCTTTGTGCCTCTGGGGCTGTTTTTCCAGGCTTACGAAAAGAACGCCACCCAGCCGCTGTGCATTGCAGTGGAGCGCGGCGGCGGCCAGATCGGCACCTGGGAGTGCAAGGTGTACGGCACGCCCGAGATGAAGGCCGCGGATGAGTATTATGTGGACCGTCTGGTGAAGTTTTTGCTGTGGAGCTGGGGCGGCTTCAAGGTGTCCATCTGCGGCAACGACGCACTGGCCGCCTATGTGGCCGATGCCTACCGCCAGGGCGGCAGCCGCGCCTTTGACTGCGACTTCATGGCCAACGTCTACGAGCGCCCCTTTGAAGTGGTGGCCCTGCCTTACAGCCAGAAACCCACGGCCTTCCAGAAATCCGAGAGCGTGGGCCGCCATCTGGACGGCGCCCGCATCGGCTTTGACGCCGGCGGTTCGGACCGGAAGGTGAGCGCCGTGATCGACGGCGAGACCATTTACAGCGAAGAGGTGGTGTGGTACCCCAAGACCATCTCGGACCCCAACTACCACTACCAGGGCATTCTGGCCGCGCTGCACACCGCCGCCGCCAAAATTCTGGAAAAGGGCCGCAAGGTGGACGGCATCGGGGTTTCCTCGGCCGGCGACTTCATCGACAACCGCTGCATGGTGGCCAGCCTGTTCCTGAAGGTGAGCAAAGAGGACTTTGACGCTCAGGTGAAGAACATCTACACCCGCGCCGCGGAAGAACTGGGCCGCACCCTGGGCTACGAAATTCCCGTGGTGGTGGCCAACGACGGTGACGTGAGCGCCCTGGCCGGTGCCATGGGCCTGAAAGAGAACGGCATCATGGGCATTGCCATGGGCACCAGCGAGGCCGTCGGCTTTGTGGACCGCAGCGGCAACATCTGCGGCTGGCTGAACGAGCTGGCTTTCGCCCCGGTGGACGGCCAGCCCGACGCCATGCGGGACGAGTGGAGCGGCGACATCGGCTGCGGCGTGAAGTACTTCAGCCAGGACGCCGTCATCAAGCTGGCTCCCCGCGCCGGCATTGAGCTGAAGGGCAACGCCCCCGCCGAAAAGCTGAAGGAAGTGCAGGCCCTGATGGCCGAGGGCGACGAGCGCGCCCGCCAGGTGTACGAGAGCATCGGCGTGTATCTGGGCCATGCCCTGGGCCAGTACGCCATGTTCTACGACATCAACCGCACCCAGATGATGGGCCGGGTGATGAGCGGCCGCGGCGGCGACATCATTCTGGAAGTGGCTGCCAAGGTGATGGACGAGGAGTACCCCAACGTCCACTTCCGGCCGGAAGCCCCCGATGAAATGACCCGCCGCGTGGGCCAGTCGGCCGCTGCCGCCAGCCTGCCCAAGAGCCTGTAAGCTGCTGCTTTTTTTGCAAAGGCGCACCGTGTTTTTGCGGTGCGCCTTTGCGGTTTCTATTGATTCTGAAAAACGCCGTCCCGGTGCGGCACCGCAGTTTGCGGTGTACCAACGCCGGGGCGGCGTTCTGCTTTGTCTTGTTTTTTAATGCGGCGGGGCCGTTATGCCTGGGCAGGTTCCGCGTTTCCGGCCTTTTCAAAGCCCAGATAGCGGGTGCCCTGCACCTTCAGGATGCCCTCTTCGCCCTCGTTCAGCTGGCCGTACTGCTGCTCGGTCAGCTCCAGTTCCAGAGGCTCCCCGTTCTCCACCGCAAAGGTGGCGTAGTACCAGCAGGCGTAGCCCGGGGCGATCACCTGTTCTTCATCCCGGCCGCCCACCGAGGTGCGCTTTTCCGCCACACGTGCCTTCAGCTCCTGCTGCGGGGCCGTGTTGTTTTTGTGCCAGCGGCGCAGGTTGACTGCCGCTGTACCGGCAATCAGGCCCACGATCACCACAATGGGCACCACCATCATCAGAATCTGCACCGGGCCCATTCCGGCGGTTGTAAAAAAGGTATCCATTTATCGGTTCTCCTCCCAATTCCATGCATAGGTGCGGCAGGGCTGCGTCTGCACCTGCATTCCCTGCAAAATCAGCTTTGCCTGCAGCGGCGTCTGCACACGCAGGCGGGCCGGGCACCACTGCCAGGGCTGGCCATGGGGGCCAAGGCCCTGCTTCGTTTCCCCTTTTCGGGTGACAAACACCGCGGTAGGCCCATCGGCCACGCCGATGACCCCGATCATGGCGGCGTTCTGCGCCGTCGGCCGGAACTTGCCGGCGCTCTCAGCGGTTTCAGCGTTCTCGGCGCTCTCGCGGGCGGCCTGCTCCTCCCGCTGCTGCATCCACAGCTCCGCCTCTGCCTGAGACAGGCTTGCGTCAAAGTTCAGCCGGCTGCCCTGCGGCAGGGGCGGCACCACTTCGCCCCAGAAGCCGGGCGCCCAGAGCGTCGGCTCCCCGGCAATTTTGTCCGTGTGGCCGGGCTGCAGATACAGCGTGTGGCGGCAGCCGGTGGCCGGGTCGGCAAAGGTCAGGCTCGGGGGCGTGCGGCCGTCCAGCGGCAGGTTCCAGCTTTTGTTCATGGGCAGGTTCTCGCACTCCGGCCCCAGGCGCATGGTCATGCTTCGGGTCACCGGGGCAAAGCTGCCGTCACACCGGGCGGTGCAGCGCACCACGCCAAAGTGCCGCGCCAGCAGCAGCTGGCGGGGGTACAGCTTTCGCCAGGCCGCCGCATCCGGTGCATCCGGGAAGCCGCAGAAATTCCGCCCCTCGCTGCTCAGGCTGGCCCGGCGGCCATCAATGGTCAGCGCCGAAATGTTTACGCTGCCCAGCGGCCGGCGGCGAAGCAGGGCCGCCAGCTCCCGGGCGGGCAGGGCATCTTCGTCCAGATCCCGCACCTGATGATAAAACGCCTGAGCCTTGGGCTGGTCCGGCAGAATCAGCAGGTCAAACACCACCCGCCCGGCCTGATGCCACAGCGTGGGCACCACCAGCCGCGCCCCGCCGTAGTTCATTGCCCAGTTGATGGTCTGCGGGCGGCCGGCCGGGGCTTTAACCTCCTCCGGCTGCGCGGCTGCGGCGGTTTTCTTCTGCGTGCCGCGCCGGGCCAGTGCCCCCAATCCGGCAACGCCGGCCAGCGCCACACAGCATCCAAATAATGTTCGTTTCATGCTCTTCCCCCCCTCTCCGCACCGCGGCAGGCGGCCGGGTACGTTTCGTGGTTGCTGCATTGTGTGATTCACAGCCGCCTTGCTACAAAAAAGAAAGGCGGTATGGGCCTATCATACCACAAGCGCCGCTGCCCCCGCAAGCCGGGAACAGCGGCGTCGTTTCGTTTTTTATTTCAGCGGCTGGCAGGGCAGGCAGGTATGCACCGTGAACCAGCCGTTTTCCTCCCGCGTTTCAAAGCTTCCGCCGTGCAGGGCAAGAATACGCTCGCAGGTTTTCAGGCCCAGCCCTGTGCTCTGCACCTTTGGCGCGGTGCGCACCCGGTTGCTCAGCTCCAGTTCAAACCGGCCGTCCTGCTGCCGCCAGCGCAGTTTCAGCGGGGCCGAGGGGTCGGCATACTTGCGCAGGTTGGAGATCATGTTGTCCAGCGCGCGGCGCAGCAGGCCCACATCCACCCGCAGCAGGCACCTGGGGTCCGGGGTGTCCCGATCCACCGAAAAGCCCTGATCTTCCAGCAAAAACAGCCCCTCTTCCAGCGTCTGCATCAAAAATGCACCGCAGTCCACCGTTTCCAGCTTGGGGTCATCCTCCCGGCCATACACCAGAAAGAACTCAAACAGCTTGTCGCTCAGGTCTTTCAGCTCGTAAGCCTTTTTGCGGCTGTTTTCCAGGCAGGCGCGGGCCTGCTCCTGGTTCTGGTAGCGCCGGGTGGTCAAAATGTCCAGATAGCCGATCAGCGAGGTCAGCGGGGTGCGCAGGTCGTGGCTCATCGCGGTGATCAGCTCCTGATTGGCCTGCCGGGCCGCCTCTTCCCCGGCCTGGCGCTGGATGATGCTGGTGCGCATGGCGTCAATGCTGGCGGCCAGCGCGCCCAGCTCGTCCTTGCCTTTTATCGTGATCGGGTGCTCCAGGTCGCCGCCCTCCAGCAGGGCCAGCTCTTTTTCCAGCTGGTAAATGTACCGGGTCTTGCTGCGGATGGCCAGCAAAAACAGCACCAGAAACACGCCGCCCGCCAGCGCCAGTGCACCGCGGTATGCAAATGTGTAATATTCCTGGGCGCCAAAGTCGAACATCCAGACCATGGCCGCCCCGTCCGCCAATTGCAGAGGGTAGCTGGGCTGCCAGGTCTCGGTGGCGGCGCTGCCCTCCACCCGGTTGCCGTCCTCGTCGTAAACCTCCGGGATTTCTCCGGGCGGGTACAGGCCGCTGGAATCATACAGCACCGTGTCGTCCCGGTACACCGTAAATATCCGGGCCTTCTGCCGGCTGGCCCACTGGGCAAAGGCGTCGGCGTCGCTGCCGCTCACGCCGTTCTCGGTCACATACTGCTGCAGCTCATCCTTGGCCTGGGCGTTGCGCGTTCCCTGTGCGCCCGCGTCAAAAAGCACCTGGTCGATTCTCGTATAGGTCACCGAGATCGTGCAGTGATACACCACCGCAGCCACGGCCAGCGCCAACGCCAGTGCGGCCAGCAGTTCCGCGCTCAGCGAGTGGAAGAACCGCACCCGTCTCAACTTACTCAATCCGGTATCCCTTTCCCCACACATTGCGGATGATCTGCGGGTTCTGCGGGTCATCCTCCAGCTTCCGGCGCAGATTGCGGATGTGTACCATGATGGTATTTCCCGAGGAATACAAGTACGGCTCTCCCCACACCTGCTCATAGATGTCCTGTGCAGAGAAAATGCGCTGCCGGTCGCTGGCCTGCAGAAGAAGAATGCGGTATTCCAGATCGGTCAGGGCCACCGGTCGGCCGTTTTTCTCCACGGTGCTGCGCTCGGTGTCAATGCGCAGCGGCCCCACGGAGAGAACCTCCTTGGCGGTGTCCGACTGTTTGCCGCCGTACACACAGTAGCGGCGCAGCAGGGCGTGCACCCGACCCAGAAGCTCGCTGTACGAGAAGGGCTTTGCCAGATAATCGTCGCCGCCCGCCTGCAGGCCGGCCAGCTTGTCCGCCTCCGTCCCCTTGGCCGTCAGGAACAGGATCGGGGCCGCACTGCGCTCCCGAATGCGGGCGCAGGCCGTCAGCCCGTCGCAGCCGGGCATCATCACATCCAGCAGAATCAAATCGGCCTGCCCTGCCCGGGCGACTGCCTCTTCCCCGTCCGCCGCTTCCAGCACACGGTACCCTTCGCCCTCCAAAAAGATGCGCAGCACCTGACGGATCTCCGGCTCATCGTCCGCGATCAGAACGGTATGGTTCTTTCCATCCATGCTTTTTTCTCCTTTGTGCAGCCCCGGCCGCCAACCTGCCTGGTTTGGCCCTTTACGGGCCGTACTTCCTGTTTTTTCTATCATAGCATAGTTCCGGCCGCTTCCGCAGTGCCCCGCGCGGAAATTAAGAGTTCTTCACAGGCGTAAAGCGCAACGCGCCATCGCCTGCGGCCGCGACGACGCGCCGGGGGCGTTCTCGCCGAAGGCACTGGAGCAGATAAACAAAAAAGCCGCAGAACTTACGTTCTGCAGCTTTTGGTGCGGATGAAGGGACTTGAACCCATATGACATTGCTGTCACTAGAACCTGAATCTAGCGCGTCTGCCAATTCCGCCACATCCGCATGAGGCGTGTTGCTCGGCTGTGTGCCGTCAACAGTTGAGATTATAGCACGCTTTTCCCGCCTTTGTCAACTCTTTTTTCAAAGTTTTTCAAAATTCTTCCCGCAAAAAATAATTTGTATTTTTTGCAAAGAAACCGTTGACAAGGCGGCCACTCCGCGCTATAATTATATGCGTTGACCGGTGGTCAGCAACCAGACATTGGGGATTTGCATAGTGGCAGTGCGGTAGACTCTGACTCTACTTGTGGTGGTTCGATTCCATCATCCCCAACCAAAAGCCATTCTCAAATGAGAATGGCTTTTTTATTTTCTCCCGGCATTTTTGAAAAGCAAAAACCAGCGGGCACCTCCCGGAACAAGCGTTCCCGAAGTGCCCGCCGGTTTGCTTTTTCGGCCAAATCGGCGGCTCAAGCGCAGCCGCGAAGCGATTGCGATGATGACTGCAATATAGAATAAATCAAAGCAGAAATTTCTTCGCCCGGACTCCTCACAGATACCGGCCCGTGATGCTGCACGGGTTTTCCCGGATCTCCTGCGGTGTTCCGCTGGCAACGACCCGGCCGCCTGCCTCACCGCCGCCCGGCCCCATGTCGATCACATAGTCGGCATTGCGGATCACATCCAGATCGTGCTCGATGACCACCACGGTGGCGCCATGGTCCAAAAGAGCCTGAAACACCCCCAGCAGCACCTGCACATCCAGCGGGTGCAGGCCGATGGAGGGCTCATCAAACACAAACACCGGGTCCTCCTGGGTTTTCCCGATCTCGCTGGCCAGCTTCAGGCGCTGGGCTTCGCCGCCGGAGAGGCTCGGCGTCTCCTCCCCCAGGGTGAGGTAGCCCAGGCCCAGCTGCTTCAAAATGTCCAGTCGCTGGCGGACGGTTTTCATGTCCCGGCAGAACTCCAGCGCAGAGTTCACGTCCATGTCCATCAGTTCAGGCAGTGACGCGCTCTCCCCCGCCTTGTTGGTGAGCTTCACCTCATAGGCCGCCCTTGTGTAGCGGGAACCGCGGCAGTCCGGGCACGGAATGGTGACGTCCGGCAGGAACTGCACGTCCAGATTCACCACGCCGGTTCCGTCGCAGCCGGGGCAGCGCAGCGTGCCGGTGTTGTACGAAAAATTGCTGGCCTTGTAGCCGTGTTCCTTCGCGGCCGGGGCCTTTGCATAGAGCTTCCGCAGCTCATCGTGGACGCCGGCATAGGTCGCGACCGTGGAGCGCACGTTGATCCCGATGGGGGTTGCGTCAATAAGCTTGACGTGCGCAATGCCCTCCGCCGTAATTGCGCGGATGTGCGCCGGCAGTGCCCCGCCGCCAATGCCTGCTTCCAGCGCCGGAACCAGACTCTCCAGCACCATGGTGGTTTTGCCGGAACCGGATACGCCGGTGACAACGGTAAGCCGCCCCTTGGGCAGGTCGACCTCCAGTGGCTTCACCGTGTGAATCTGCGCCGTTGACAGGTGGATGTTTCCTTTCGCAAACAGTTCTGCTTTTGCGGTACGGGGCCGCAGCATGGTGTCGGCCTTGCCGGAGAGGAACGGCCCGATCTGGGAGGCCGGATTCGCCTCAACGGCGGGAACCGTCCCCTGCGCGATCACATGGCCGCCTTTTGCACCGGCCTCCGGCCCCATCTCCACGATCCAGTCCGCTTCCTTCAGAATCTGCGTGTCGTGGTCCACCAGAATCACCGAGTTGCCGTCGGCGACCAGATCGTGCATCACCCCGGTAAGCCCTACGATGTTGGAGGGGTGCAGGCCGATGGAAGGCTCGTCCAGCACATAGAGCACCCCCGTGGTGCGGTTGCGGACGGCGCGGGCCAGCTGCATCCGCTGCCGCTCGCCGGTGGAAAGCGTGGCGGCCGCGCGGTCCAGCGTCAGGTAGCCCAGCCCCAGATCCATCAGCCGCTTTGCGGGGCCTTCAAACGCGCTGCAGATGCTCTGGGCCATCGGGCGCATTTCTTCCGGCAGGCTGTCGGGCACGCCCTGCACCCACTCCACCAGTTCGGAAAGGGTCATGGCGCAGGCCTCGTCCAGAGAGATTCCCCGCAGTTTCGGGGCGCGGGCCGCCGCCGAAAGGCGCGTGCCGTGGCAGTCCGGGCAAAGGTCTTCCTTCAGGAACTTCTCCACCCGCTTCATGCCTTTTTCGTCCTTGACCTTCGCCAGCGCATTCTCCACCGTGTAAACCGCATTGAAATAGGTAAAGTCCAGTTCTCCGGCCTGGTTGGAGCTCTTGGCTTTGTAAAGAATGTGCTTTTTCACCGCCGGGCCGTGGTAGACGATCTCCTTCTCCTCGGCGGTCAGGTCCCGGAAGGGCACGTCGGTGCGCACCCCCATGGCGCGGCACACATCGGTCATCAAGGCCCACATCAGGCTGTTCCACGGCGCAACGGCCCCTTCGTCGATGGTGAGGGAGTCGTCCGGCACCAGACTGTCCATGTTCACGGTGCGCACGCTGCCCGTGCCGCCGCACGTCCGGCAGGCCCCCTGGGAGTTGAACGCCAGTTCCTCGGCCGACGGCGCATAAAAGTGCGCCCCGCACTCCGGGCAAACCAGCTCTTTCCCCGCGGCCACTGCCAGAGTCGGCGGCAGATAATGCCCGTTCGGGCAGCGGTGGCTGGCAAGGCGCGAGTACATCAGCCGCAGGCTGTTCAGCAGCTCGGTTCCGGTGCCGAAGGTGCTCCGGATGCCCGGAACACCGGGGCGCTGATGCAGCGCCAGCGCCGCAGGCACATACAGTACCTCGTCCACACTGGCCTTCGCGGCCTGGGTCATCCGGCGGCGGGTGTAGGTGGAGAGCGCCTCCAGATAGCGGCGGGAACCCTCTGCGTACAGCACCCCCAGCGCCAGCGAGGATTTGCCGGAGCCGGACACCCCCGCGATCCCCACGATTTTTCCAAGGGGAATGTCCACATCGATGTTTTTCAGGTTGTGGACCTTTGCCCCGCGGATCAGCATTTTATCGATCATTGATTTTTTCTGAAGCTCCTTCTTCGGATACGGTTTAAGGGAAAAGCAAGCGATTAGTGGTAAACTGCAAATACCTTTAATTGATTGAAATCTTGCCTGCCATGTTTAACATCGCATTCGCGCTTTCAAATCATTGTGTTCCCGCTCCGTATAAAAGCGCCGCGCCCCAAGAAGCGACTTGCAGTGGTAATTTTTATTCAAGACTGTTTTGATTCAAGCATAACATAAGAAAGAATAATTTTCCCATTTGTATCCTGCATTTCGATTTTCCCTGCGTGAGGGGCGACTACCAGCCCCAGTGCTTGTGCTGCTCGCGGGACATTTCAATTCCCGCCCCTACGTGAGGGGCGACATTATTAGCTCATAAGGAGTTGATCACATGAGTATTTCAATTCCCGCCCCTACGTGAGGGGCGACACCGAGGTGTAACCATCCGATACGGAAAGAACCTATTTCAATTCCCGCCCCTACGTGAGGGGCGACAGCAAAAATGCACAAAAGATATAGTCTTTTTCATGCATTTTTGCTGCATTTTGCATCTTTCGTTCTGCCAATACGCAGTAAAAAGTGCTTTGGCCTTTAAATCTTAACGCAAAACTTTTCAGAATCCTGCGCCGATCACCCGAGGAATCATGTAAGGCCGCAGTATGCGCAGTCCGGATTCACAGAAGCAGCGGCTCACCGGTTTCGATTGGACCGGTGAGGCCGATCACTTCAATTCGGTTCCGGTAAGTATTCCCCAGACGATAGATTCGTACCGAATCTGTATCCTTGCAAATGACCTTTTCCAGCCCTGCTTTCAATTCAACCAATTGAGAAGGATCCAGCAAAACCTCAAACACCGAGTTCTGCACTCTGATACCATAGCGCTCACAAAGCCTTGCCACCTTGCGCAGTCTCTTTGCGCCTGCGCTGCTAGTGGTATCCACATCATACGCAATCACAAGCATCATTTTACTTTACCTCCAGACAAAAGGCGGGTACTGATCCAAATCTCCACGGAGAACACGGGCAAACAGCATCGTCTGTGCATAAGGTATCAGGCCAATTGGAATTTTCTCTTTTAAAAACGGGTGCATAATCTGCTCTTGTTTTCGTTTTTCCCATGCAGAGAGCAGCGTTCTTCGCCCCCGGTCATTCAGCGAAACCATTTCCTCATCCCGGTCAAAATCACTGCTGGACAGCTGCCCCTTATTAAACAGCGACAACACAAAGCGGTCACATAGAGGTGCGCGGAGTTCCTCGATCAGATCCAGTGCAAAGGAAGCACGTCCCGGACGAAGCGTATGCAAATATCCTGCTGCAGGGTCAATTCCAACAGTTTCCATGGCTGACTGCATTTGGCTGGTCAGAAGCATATAGGTAAAGGACAATGTCGCGTTTACTTCATTTCTGGGCGGGCGACGGCTCCGCGTATCAAAGCAGAACCCACCGGGATTTCCAGTAAGAATACGATCGAATTGCGCAAAGTAGGCATTTGCCGCTGTTCCTTCTATTCCTCGCATGGAATCTATGCTACTGCATTGCAGCAAATTTTCCGCAGCTGCATTCAGCCGCTCTACGCCCAGCTCCAGCTCTTTCTTGAATGCGCGTGCCCGCTCCGAACGGGCCGCACGCATCAGGACAAGTTTACTGTTTCGCAGTTTTGCCAACAAGATAGACTGCACTATTTGCTGTGCAAAGTCCTCATCTTGTATTGTAGCATACTGCCGTTTGCGCAAAAGTACATTTCCACTTGCCGGCCCTTGAAGTCTTCCCATGAAATGACCATTTTCCCGAATGAATGTCAGGCTGATTCCATAGCTACCGCAAAACTCAAGCAACGGCGTAGAAACCGTCATTTTTCCGAAACAAACAATGGCATCAATATTCAGCGCCGGAATGCACAGCTTTTCTGTATCTTCAATTTTGACACAGATATTTTCGTTCCGGCAAAAAAGATAGCTCTCCGGCGTAAGAACATAAAGGGTATTAAGCAGTTTTTTCATTCTGAATCTCCCTCAATGATACCCGCAGCTTCCTGCCGCAACTGCAGCAAATAACTTTCTGCTGATGATTTGACTTTCGGCATACAAAGCTCCTGCAACGAGCACCGACGGCACTTTGCGGAATACCGGGCAGCCGGAACGCTCAATTCATTCCGAATCTGATGAAGCTTTTTTGCAAGTGTTTGCGTCTGCGCGCGCAGCGTGGCATCCAGCGGAACTATCATCCTGCGATGAGAGGAGATAAAGAATAATGCTCCCTCCGGGATAACCGTATGAAACATCTCCTCCATACACATAGCCTGTGCGCAAAGTTGAATTTTATATTCTTCTTCCTCACGAACCGTTCCGTGCTTATACTCGATCGGATAAAGCCGCACAGGGAAATCCACCGCAGGAATATGGCAGCCAGACTCATCCCGGTGCGCTTCAACACAATCACATTTTCCAAGCAGCTGGAGATTGTCTGAGAACACTGTGAGTTCATATAAGTTTATCAGATTCCCACGCTTTTCCACACGCTGGGTGTGTACTCGCATATGCTCAGATCGGCCTTTGGCTGTATCGGAATTTTCTGACCAAAGTCGTTCGTTCAAAAGCAGCCCCGCTCGTCGGGGACAGTATGCCATTTGAGACAGCCACGAAAGCGGCAAATATTCCCGCTCATCCATTGTTCACTGTAAACCAGGTCTCATTATCCGGCAGCTTATTCCAGATAATGGGGCTGAAGGCATCCGACTTGAATCCTATCTCCACGCCTTTTGGCACCTTGCTCAGTGCTACACTGGCTGTATAATCCCGGTAGCTCCTAGGCGCGGCGACATCTGGCTTTCTACGGACCTGTACCAGTTCAAATAGCCGATGTGCTGGAGCGCATCCCAGCTTTGCCTGCCGAACACGCTGCTCCTCATTTGTATCTGTACCCACATGTTTAAATAGGATCAGCGGAGAAACGATGTCCATTTCTCCCTTGCTGGCACTGCGGTCATGCTCGTACATATTCAAAATTGCCTCAAAGAGCGCATTTAAGTCTGTCTCGTCGAATCCGGTCTCTGCCGCCAAATTGGCGCTGATGAAACCGCGTACCTCATAGAGGCCAAAGGGAATCAATTGCTTGCGCCCCATGGTTCGCAGTTTATCCTCTTTTGCTTCTTCCTCTACCTTTGAATAGTAAGCTAGCGTCTTCTTTTCATCGGCCATCTTATCGCCGTCATTGCCAAGTGTCGCAGCCATCCTGGTAATGGAAATATCCAGGGGCAGCACCGGATCAAGACTTTTGCCGAAGGTAATTTGTACAGGGCCTCGCACTTGGCCTGCATTGGGTCCAGTGGACATCACGGCACCAAAGGTACGTACATCATAAAACAGCTGACATGCTTTTTTTCGCCCGGCATATACCGCTTTTGTGCCTTTCGCTCCCTCCACTCCAGCTTCTTTCCGTGCCTCTGCAATATGCCGGTTAATATTGGTGTTCTGTTGGATGATAATGTTCATCCCCGGCTGTCCTTCGTAGGCCGTTTGGATGTAGTTACGGATCCGCCGCTTGGTCGCGACGTCCGTAATATACCCCTGCATGGTCTCTGGATCAAGCCGTGGCGTATTCCCCATGTCCGGATCTCCATTCGGATTTCCGTTCGTACATGCCACATAATAAAGGAATTCATAACGATTCTGAATAGCCATTGATCACCCCTCCTGTTCTTCCCCGGTTCTCTTTTTTTCATCGGCTCGCTTTCTTATTTCGCCGATGATCTGTGTGCACATCTGGTGGTACCCCAACGCAAAGTAGCTCTGCCCCTCAAGATTCAACGTTGTGGGGAGTTGACGCGCTGGTTCACTCCCGAAGAATGCGCAAACGGTGTTTAACTTCTCCTCATAAATTCTATCCATTCCCGGCTTTTCCTTGCGAAGTTTGTCCAAATACACTTCACCCATACGATCCAACGTGCCAAACACCAGTGCCGGTGTGCGGCTGGCAGAGGCATAGAAACGCTGAACCAAGGTGGCATTGACAGCTCCCATCGCCGCTTTCTGCAGATATGCGTACACGGCCAGCCATGCACCGCAGTGATATGCGGCGTTTGGGAAACCGGGTTCATAATACTCCATAAGGCTCTCCTCCTCGTTTTTCATTCTTCGTTTTCGAATCAACCAGACCTTTAACCACTGGCAGGCAATGGTGTCCGAAAGAATCGGCTTTTTATCTTTCTCGCCTGCTGAAAGCAATTTGGAGCGGATATACGCCAGTGCACGCACAGCCACAGCGTCCGGCAGCGGCGTCCCATTGATGATTGCCATGACAATTGCAGGAGTAAGACCCGCCAGTTCCTTTTTCATCCGATCATTCGTCGTTTGCCCGGGAATTTTCCGAATTGTCATCAGACGTGTCAAGCGGGTGTAAAGCTTCTGAGGCCGGGCGCGCCCCGTTCCTATACTGTCTTGAAGCTTCAAATCCTCTGTCCATTTCTGTAAATTTTCGCAGAGTGTTTCATAACTTCCGTGCTCATAGCTGCGTATCATCGCCCGGCTTGTATAGGCTGAAATCAACATTACGTGGTATTCTCCGCGCAGCTTTTTCGGAGGGGCTCCGGAAAGCACTGCCTTCACCACGGCATCTGCCCTATCCTTTTTATCCAGCAAGTATTGCTGGCGCTCTTCTTCTGCTTCTTCTTGCTGAAAAAGAGCCTCTTCACCGTCTTTCTCCTCCTCTTCATCGCCAGACTGGAGAATCTGCATCAGTAGGTCGTCATCTGGGTTCAGCGAAAAATCATACCAATGCAGGAACTTCATCCCAGCATAAATCGGAGCGCTCGGATTGAAATCTCGTTTCGCATCACGAGTATACATGGCGGGTGCACCTGCCAACAAATCAGTCATCGCCGCTTGGACCACAGCAAACGCTTCCTCTGACACAGGTGCATTGGCCGCTTTTTCAAGGCCATAAGATTTGAATGCCGCTTTATCAAAGCAGAACAGTTTCACGCCTTTGGGATGCCCTCCCACGCTCTCCAATCCTTTGATGTCCGGTAACGTATCCAGCGGAATGGTAGGCTGCCCTGTAATAAGGCAGCGCATAGTGGGTGCAGATGAGTTATCTACCATCCTTTTTCGGTACTCCGTCCACCACTGCTGCACTTTTGCATCAGTGACAACCGGTGCATCGTCCACTCGAAAACTAATGCAATCCCCATCCTTTAGCTTGCGCAGCTTTGCTTCATGCCGAATCTGTTCAAAAACAGTTTTGTCTTCCAACGCCGCCAGACAGACACGCAAACAATCGGCTTTGTTGCCTCCGTCTTTGAGGAGATTCCGAAAAAACTCCGCCTTTTTCTCGGAATTTCCAAGTACGATAGAAGCCTTCTCTGCCAGTGGATGGCATTTATCTGGGCTTTGTGACAGGGAACCGATATGCGGACAAATTTGCTTTTCGCCCTTGCCGCACTGTTCTATGCCCAAGAATTTTCCGTTTTGGGACAGGCAGATATATGCATGGATATTCTTTTCTTGAAAGCCAGGTGGAACCATCAGATGATTTTGTATTCCATAATCATATAGAGCCTTCAGCACTCTGCTGTCCCCCCTTTCAGCACCTCGTCGCTGTCATAATCCGGGACTTGAATCATGCCATGCTCCATTACCGCATGGTAAAGAGACAGCTTCGGCGTGGTCTTTTTTCGTACCTGATAGTCATGCAAATCAAACACATCGTATACCATCAGCCCCAAGTCCATACTCACATCAATAGGCAGCTGTGTGCCGTCGCTTTCTTCAAAATAGCACACAAACTCCCTCATGCCAAGGCACGGCTGCATGAAGGTCTTCCCACCCCGGATTCTTCGCAGAGCCTGACTGTACAGCTGTTCCAGACTTCCTCGATATTCCTGCCTAGGACAGATTCGGGCATGAATACGATAGCGGACATTTTTAAGCACTTGCGTCTGCCGTTGGGTACGGTCCTCATCTGTATCCAGAATGGCCTTTTCTGAATTCGACTTCACGCTGATGGTAGACTTTACCTCGTTGCGCTGAAAGCTCATATAGCGAATTGGATTCAGCACCTCGATCTGCGTTACCTGCCAATAGAACTCCTCTGGTTTCGAATAAATAGAAGACAAGATTCCCCGCACTGCCGACGGTGTGGGTACCGGATAGGTCAGCCGTTCGACACTGCTGAACGGCGGCGTAAAACAGGCAAAGTCACCCCAGACTTCCAGACATACTTCATCCTTCATAAATCATTTCGCCTCCATGTTTCTGTTTCGCCCCATTCCGAAGACGAAAACACGAAAATATCCCCTTTTCAATTCTCCCTCGCAAGGAAAAGTTATCGTCGCCCGAACGATTCGATTCTTGTTTATTTACATTCTGTTTCAAAAATCAGGACATGTCAATGCCCACTCAGATGAAGCATAAATTTTTAGATAAGATGCCAATTACAGCATAAGATCTTCGTGCAAATCGTCTTCCAGCATAAAGCCAGTCATAGAATCATATCGATTTTCAAAGCCTGGATTCAACAGAAAGTATCCTGTTTCCGCAAGAATTTTTCCTTTTCGCAGAGTGATTGGAGTTGCACAGGCCCGCACAGCCGCCTCATCATAACATGTAATAGTGATAGGCGCCGCCTCCCTCAGCAATGCTTGTGTAATGCACCCATCCCGCACGGCATCGCTGATCTTTTGAAACCGTTCTTGTTCTTTTGACCAAGGAACAATGAGATAAACGCCGGCGTTTTTGATCAGTCGGTAGTTTTCTGCCACAGCTTTATAGTTTTTCTTTTTAATTGCAGACTCCAGAGCAGCATTTCCTGCTTCTCCAGAAAAATATCGCTTGTAATAATCATCGATCTGCTCCAAATCGTTCAATTCCGGTGCATCGCAATCAGCCCAGAGATTCATTACAATCGTAGTAGCTCTTTCATAGCTATCACCTGGATACAAGCGCCCGTCCTCTTGCGGCCGAAATATAGTCATGTGACCGCCGCCTGGAAGTTTTCCATTGCGATTGCATCGCCCTGCTGCCTGAACAACCGATTCCAGTGGTGCAATTGCACGGAACATACTGTCAAAGTCCAGGTCAACTCCTGCTTCAATGCACTGCGTCGCCACAACAATGCATCGTTCTTCCTCCCGTTGCCGTCGCTTGATTTCCGCTATGATCGACAGCCGATGTGCTGGGCAAAGATCTGTCGTCAGGAAGAATATACCGTCATCCGTTCCAACTTTTTTCTGAATAAGTCCAAATAATTTTCGGGCGTGGCGGCGCAGATTGACAATGCAGCAGACATTCTTCTCCTGGCTCATCTGCTCTGCCACCCGCTCGAGCGGAATATCGTGGCACCATCTCGTGTTCACGCGCCGCATTTGATGGAAAAGGCGTGCAGAATCCGAAATAATCTGCTCTGGCTTCCAGTCTGTCTTTGGCAGCGCTGAAAAATCAGGCTGTGTTGCTGTAGAAAACACCATAGTGCAACGATACGTTTTACACAAAGCATTTACTGCCGCTGCCGTTGTAGCAGCCAGTGATGCCGGAAGGCTTTGCGCTTCATCAAAAAGCACCACGCTATTTGCAATATGATGCAACTTGCGGCAATTTCGAGGATCCGCAGAAAACAGACTCTCAAAGAAACGGACGGATGTGGTGATGACCACCGGACTATCCCACCGTGCAGCCAACTCCCGCGCCTCTTCCGGCAAATTTTGTTGGCTGTGATCCACCAAAATTTCCTGGAAAATATGTTGATACTCCTTCTGTGTTTGCTCTGCCAATGTGAGCAGCGGAAGCACAACAATAATTCTGTGTAATTGGTGCTTCATACAATGGCGTAAAGCAAAATGAAGCATCGCCATGGTTTTTCCTACGCCGGTGGGTGCCGTCAGCGTAAAAAGGCCCATAGGCCGCTCCCCCGCTTCCCCACACCGAGCATAAACCTCGTCCCGTATAGCATTAACCCTTGTGTTTGCTTTAGAGTTTTCCCGCAGATTTCCCAAGTGTGCCTCCAACTTTTTCAGTGCCGTCTCCGCGTCCAGCGGTAAACGGCTGTTTCTTTCTATATAATCCGGGTCGTCATCCGACGCTGACACACTGTAGTCTGCATCTACCAAACAAGAAAAAAGCATCCGCGTATCCAGCATTTTTTCAAGATTCCCGCAAGTCTTTCTAGTCTCGCTCTCGAACTGAGGCATGTGGAAATCTGGAAAGTCTCGTGTAAAGGCCGCCTCTGCCTGTCTGAATTCCTCATCGCCACGTAAAGACGGTATTTTTCCGCTGGGACAATTATCCCATTCATCATCCCTGATCATTTCTTCCAGTTCATCCTGCATTTGTGACAGGCCTGTAAGTCCTTCGTGATGTCCCGCCACAGCCTCTACTGCACATACACCGTCAGGGCACGTCCTCCACGTAGTTTTCAGATTCAGCATCTGGTATAGCTCTGCCGCACCAGGCATGGCATGATCCACACCTTGATACGTTCCACAAAGAACTCCCTGAAACCGCTCTGCGTACTTACCAAAATCATGCATAATTCCTGTAAGTCCAGCTGTTTCCTCTTTTCCGATCTCCATGCCAAACTTTCTGGCCAGCAATCCAACCTTTTTTAAATGCTCCTGATTTGGAATTTTTTTATGATGATCATTCTCAGATTTTGCATAGTATGTACGTATATTCTGCCCCATGTCCAGTTTCTCCTCAGTACACTTTGTGCCTTGGTTTTGAATTCTACATTTTCCTATTGATCATGAACTTGAACGATTTATTGCATGGTAATGCCATTTTTTCATCTTTTTACTTTCAGTTCAGCTTACGCGGCATTAATAACTTTATTTTTATTATAACATAGGATGCTTTAAGCGCGGACAAAAATGCCGTCTTTCATAATTTATCAATTGCAGAACTGCACGGCCCGCTGGTCGTTCACCTTGAAGCCCTCAGCAATAATCGTTTGCAGCCTGTAATGATCCTGCTTGCAGCCGATTTGACGGTTACCTCTGGGGTTAGATAAATCTTTATGCCGCTGATGCTCCCGTGCGCAGAGAAGCTCGTTCAGCTAACACTTTTTCGCAAGCTACGTTCAGCTATGCCCTGAGGCGCTTCCGCCTTAAAATTGTTAAAAGTTTCTTCTCAATGAAAAAAGCTCTGATATGACAGGATTTATGTACCGTGAACTTTGTTATTACCACATTTGACGCACAATGGGAAAGCCCGTATACTGAGACTAGAACCGGAATGAAAGCCGGTCGGGAAGGAAGACGACCATGAAAATGATCTTTTTTGCGCTTTGGGGCCTGTCGCTGCTGCTGATGCTGGCCGCCGCGGCGCAGCTTTGGCGCGCATTTGTCCGAAAAAAAGAAGAGGTCACCCGGGCCTTGGCGAAAAGCCTGGGCCTGCTGTTTGTCAGCATCTTCTGCGTGCGGCTGGCGGTGGGGCTGTATCTGGCCGACGGCGCGCTTGTGGAGGAGCCAAACGGGCTGAACCTGTTTGAAACAACGCTGGACAGCGCCGTGCACAGCCTGCAGACCTTCAGCATGGACGAGGGCTACACCGACTATCTGTTTGCCGGGCGGGACCTGTGGCAGTGGATGAGCGGCTCGGCCGCCGCAGTGACGCTGGCGGGCATGTACATTTCGCTGCAGAACCTGCTGGCCCCCATTGCGGGCGGCGCCATCTTGCTGGACCTGCTGAGCAACCTGTTCCCATGGATTCGGTACTACCTGCAGGGCGGCCGGCGCAAGTACGTCTTTTCCGAACTGAACGAACCGGCGGTGCTGCTGGCGGAAGATCTGGCCCGCGCAGAGCAGGGCGTGGGCCTGGTGGGCGAAGCGGCGGCGAAGGGCCGTATGGCGGTGATTTTCACCGACGCCTATGTGGATAAGGAAAACGAGCAGCGGGCCGAGCTACTGGCCCGCGCCCGGAAGCTGGGGGGCATCTGCCTGGAGGACGACCTGCAGCAGCTGCGGCTGCCTGGCCGCGGGCGGGTGACCTACCTGCTGATGGATCAGAACCCGGTGGCCAATCTGGACGCGGCCATTGCCCTGCAGACAGATTGCCGCACCCTGTGCCCCAAGGCGGAGGAGATCGACATTCTGGTTTTCTCGCAGGACGAAAACGCCGGGGAGATCCTGCAGCAGGCCCGGGCGCGGGCGGGCGCGGACGCACCGGTTACCAAAGTGGTGCGGGAGGACGTGGCCCTTGCCTACCGGCTGCTCACCCAGCAGCCGCTGTATCTGCCCCTGCTGAGCCATCCGGCGCAGACGCTGAAGCTGCTGGTGCTGGGCGACACCCCCTTTTGCCGGGAGTTCATCCGCGCCGCGTACTGGTGCGGCCAGATGAGCGGGCCGGAGGGAGACCCCGTGCGGCTGGAGCTGCATCTGGCCTCGCAGGACCCGGAAACTCTGAAAAACGAGCTGGCCATGGCCATGCCGGGGGTGCAGCTGGATGCCGAGGACCCCTACGCGGCTTTTGCCTTCTATTCCATCCGGGCGGACGGCCGGGACCTGGAGCAGCTGCTGCAGGAGAACCCCACGCTGAACGGCTGCGCCTACGCGGTGGTGGACCTGGGGGCGGACGGCTGCAGCCTGGACGCGGCCCGCTGGCTCCAGCGCCGGTTTGACCTGAATGCGCTGACGAACCCGACCCGGACGTTTGTGAATTATCTCATCCGTGACCCGCACCTGTGCCGGGTGCTGAACGAAGAGCCGCGCACGGAATGGTGCAGCTGCCGCGCGTTCGGCAGCGAGGAGGAGCAGTTCAGCGTGGAAAACGTCTTTGCGCCTGTGCTGGAGCAGCGCGCCTTTGATGTGAATGCCCATCACAATCCGGACGACTGGAAGAAGTTCCAGCAGGATGAGTACAAGCGCCGCTCGTCCATGGCCGTGGTGGTGCATGCGGGATATAAGCTGTTCTCGGCCGCGCCGCAGTTGCTGAACCCGGAAGACGGGCAGCCCTGCTGCGAAAGCGCCCAGGCCCGTGCGGCGGTGCAGGAGAAAAAGGCCCTGCTGGCCTGGCAGGAGCACCGGCGATGGAGCGCCTACACGCGGTCCATCGGGTACCGGTGCCCCACCGCGCAGGAGCTGGCCCACTACATGCAGGCGGACCCGGCCAAGCGGGACGCAAAGCAGGAGCACCTGCGCCTGCACCCCTGCCTGGTGGACAGCCGCCCCGGCGAGGGGGCCATCCGCCCGGCGGACTGGGCGGCCGTTGAGCGGGAGGACTTTGACGACCTGGACAACTTCTCGCTGAAGTTCCACCACCTGCTGCGGTGCAAGCTGCCGGATGCCTGGGCGGAACTGGAGGCCCGGCGGGCCGAGGCGGACGCCGTGATCGGCCGCTGGCTGTACGGCCCGGAGGCCGGGGCCTGGGCGGGCTGCGTGCGGGATATGTATGGCTGCCGGGCAGAGCTGGAGCAGCTGGGCCTGAGCCAGGATGCGGCCATGCTGGCAGTTCCCACCGACTTTAAGCAGTGGGACTACGAGATGCTTTCTGGAATCCCCGAATATCTTGGTATGAAACCGCAGAAGGAGAGCTGACCATGGAGCGATACATTCCCCACCCGAAAGACACCCGGAACGTGACCCTGCCGGACGAGGTGCTGGCGCTGGCCGAGCAGCTGGCCCGGAACACCCATGAGGTGTGGGCCGCCCAGCGGCTGAAGGACGGCTGGGTGTGGGGCCCGGCGCGGGACGACGCAAAAAAGCAGCACCCCTGCCTGGTGCCCTACGAAGAGCTGCCGGAGGAGGAGAAGGACTATGACCGGCACACCGCACTGGAAACGCTGCGCTTGATTCAGAGCATGGGATTTGAGATCCGGCGCATGGAATGACTTAGTATGACCGGGTACGCAATGGCCCATTCTGCAAAAAGGACCCCGCCCGCACAGGTGGGTCCTACAAGCTGACCCTCTCCTTCCGGTGAGGGGGGACATTGGCAGCCATTTTTCAGCTATGACAATAAAGCACTGACAATTGTCGTCGTGAATGCAACTATGCGCTTGCTGACTGCTTTTTTGGCACTATATCCCAGAGTGGACATCGCATAAATCCCCATGGTACAATAAGGTCAACGCAAGGGGTGATAGGCAATCTGAGGAAAGGAAGGTGCTCCCAACCACCGCCCGAAATACAGCCAAAAGTTGTAATGCATAAAATAAAAAAGGAGGCAAAAGCAAAGGCCCCAACAAAATCTTTGCGTAATGCCATGAGAAACACGATGAACCCTAAAAATAATTTGAATACTATGAATTCCGTGTTGCCTGCAAGCGACTTTGCGAACCCCGCATCCGACCATAAACGCCACACCGCGTGGAAACGCATTTTGCGCATGGTCTGCCTTATGGCCTGCGTGGTGGCAGCATTAAGCCTTGTCGGGTGCGGCGTACAGGTAATTTCCGTAACCCTGCCTGAAACCACGGTTATGGAGAAGGGCGAAACCTTGGCCCTCACCCCCGAATACACCGCAGCGCAGGAAACCAGCGCCGAAAACTTGGAAAAAGCGGTTGCCAAGTTGAATGTGACCTGGGCAACCACGGATGCCACCGTGGCAAGCGTGGACGAATCAGGCACGGTGATTGCCATGGGCGCAGGCGAGGCGGATGTAACCGTAACTTCCGAAAACCCCGCACTTTCCACCACCACGCACGTTAAGGTGGTAATCACCCCCACTGGCATTGACGCCCCAGATACCTTGGCACTGGTAATGAACGGTGAAAACACCAAAAACTTGGGTGCCAGCCTTATCCCTCAGGACGCCACCGACGCAAAGCTGGCGTACACTTCCAGCGATGAAACTGTTGCCACCGTGGACGAGAACGGCAATGTAACCGCCGTAGCGAACGGTGAATGTGTTATTACCATGTCCGTTGTATCCGACAACAGCGTAGGAAGTAAAGATGTAGCCGTTACCGTTACCACCGACGTTGAGAAAGTGGCGCTGGACAATACCGAGGGCTCACTGAACGTGGGCAGCACCTATACCTTGACCGCCAAGGTTTTGCCTGACACCGCCACGGATGCTGCCATTACCTGGACTTCTGGCGACGAATCTATTGCCACTGTAGACAAGAACGGAAAAATCATCGCCGTGGCCGTAGGCAAAGTAACGATTACCGCCACGGCAGGGGAGAAAACCGCAGCGTATAAACTGACCGTGCAGAAACTCCAGCCCGAAAAGACCACAACCCAGACCAGTAACGCTGCAGAAGCTACTACCCCTTCCGCAGCAGACCCTGCCCCGGAACCTGCCGGCCCGACGCCCGCCATCCCCAGCACGACCCCGCAGCAGTCAACCCAATGCCCTCTGGATGGCTGCCAGTTGCGGGCAGACGGCAGCTGCCCGATGGAAAGCTTTCATTGGATGTACACAACCCCCACCAACGGCTATGGCTTTTCGGCAGACGTGCTGGATGCCTGGCGTGCAGCATCATCCGGGCCAGAGGTAAAGGATATTTATGGCAACCCGGGAAATGTGATCATTCCCGGTGGCGGCATTCGTGATAACCCGCCCTGCGATATCTGCGGCGGCGAAGTGGTGATTGTAGGCCCTGGGCCGACGCTTGGCTGCAGCAACGGTTGCTGGTAACATTCAGCCGCAGCTTTTAAAAAGGTTTTCCGCTTTGGAAGGTTTCGTCTGTCCAAAGCGGAAATTTTTTTGTACTTTTCAGGCATAAGAGAAAAGATGTATGCCGTCGCCAAACTAGTTGATCCCGGCTTTCATAGGCAGGTGAAACCGTGAAGAACTTTTTCAGCAGCTTCCTTGCCCAAAAAAAGCACCGGGGCACACAAACGTGCACCCCGGTTACTGTTTATTTTGAAGTACGGCATTACTTGAAGTTATAGCTTACAGTCGAGAAGTGTGGAATCTGCTCGTTCAGCGGATAGTCAATGAAACACCGATACGCCATATCCATGCCAACTTCTTTCAGTGTCCGACGCAAAGAACAGATACCGTAGGTATGTTGAATCCGTACAATCTTAAGCAGCACAACAGGCTCTATGCTGGGACGGCCATTGTCCCGGCAATACGAATCTCCCGCAAATTCATAAATCTTGATGAAGTCGATTGCAGCATCAATCTGACGCAGCGGATGGTCTGCAGGAACCATCTGTTCCAAACTTGCAAATTCAACTTGGTTTCTGCCTTCTGTATTTTTCGTAAGTATGTTTATAACCCGTGCTTATTGTACCATGTTTCGTACCCATTTACGAGAAAAAGGCCACTTTAAGGTGACCTTTTTCGACAGACTACGGACCCCGCCTGCGCAGGTGGGGTCCGCCTTTTTGGTTATGGGGAGAATGCGGTTAAAGGGTCTGCACCAGCTCGCTCAGCTCCTTGCGCTGGGCGTGCAGGCGGGAGGGATGTGCCCCCTCGGCCGGATAGCCCAGGGGCAGCAGGGCAATGGGAACCAGCCCCTGCATTTCGGGGAAAGCTGCCAGCAGCTTCTCCGGCTCAAACATGCCCACATAGGTGGTGCCCAGGCCCAGGTCGGCCGCCTGCAGCATCATCTGCATCGTGGCCAGGCTGGCGTCGATCTCGCCATGATTTTTGCCGTCGCCCTCCCGGTTCCAGGCAGCGGCGGGGTCGTAGGCCACCACCAGCATCACCGGAGGATGAAAATGGCAGGCGGTGCAGCCGTCCACCTTTTCCAGCGCCTGCTCGCTGCGAAGTACGAACACCCGCTGGGGCTGAAGATTGTGGGCGGTGGGGGCGTTCTGCGCGGCCTCAAGGACCAGCTGCAGCTTTTCGTCCTCCACCGGTTTATCGCTGAACTTGCGCAGCGAATACCGCTGCTGCGTCAATTCCTGAAAAGTCATAGTTGTACGCTCCGTTTCTAGCCAGGTGCGCCTCCGGATCGGAAGCGCGAAAATCCGGCCTCATTATAGCACAGCGGCAGGGGAAGAACAAGAGCGGGGAAGTGGGGATTACCAGAACTGCGGTGCCGGCCTAAGACAGAAGCACGACAGGGGAAAGCCGCGTTCCACTTATGCGTGAACGGCTCCGGTTTCCACCAGATGGTCCAGCAGCGCCTGGCAGCCCTCGGTCACATCCTGCCAAGTCGCGTCAAAATTGCCGGTGTACCAGGGGTCGGCCACTTCACCGGGGCGATGGGTGTAGTCCAGCAGGCGGTGCACCTTGCCCTCCGGGTCGCCGCCGCACATGCGCACGATGTTGCGCACGTTGGCATTGTCCATGCCGATGAGCAGGTCATATGCGGAATAATCGCTGCGCTGCAGCTGCCGGGCGGCGTGCCCCTCGCAGCGGATGCCGTGGCAGGCCAGCATTCGCCGGGCCGGAGGATAGACCGGGTTGCCGATCTCCTCAGTGCTGGTGGCGGCTGAGCTGACGGCAACCTGCCGCGCAAGCCCGGCCTTTTGCACCAGGTCGCGCATGACGTATTCTGCCATGGGGCTGCGGCAGATGTTGCCGTGGCAAACGAATAAGATTTTTGTCATTGCTTATATATCCCTTCAAAAACCTCCAAGCCTTGATGTTTCATGGCTTTTGGCGCTTTTCTCATTTTTGCTGTCATGCCGGAAACCTACGCAGATTTCCGTAACTCTACGCAGATTTCCGGGCAAATGGTGTAGTAATTGGTGTAGTGGCTGTGATTGCTTCAACCTGATTTTCTCTGCGGTTCCGGTGCGGCAAACCCTCTAAAATCAATGATCTTTGCCATCTGCTCGGCGGCGCGGTCATAGCTCGCGTGCGTGTAAACATTCAGCGTGACGCCCACATCGGAATGCCCCATGACATACTGCAAGGTCTTGATGTCCATACCAGCATTCGCCATGTTCGTGCAGAAGGTGTGCCGGAACACATGAGGCGTGATGTGCGGCAGCGGCCTGTCCGGGTACAGTTTTTGATACTTCTTCATTGCCCAGCGCATTTCATTCTCGATGTGCAGGGCAACCTTCGGACTGTCGTTCTTGTCCAGCAGAAGAAAACCGCTGTACCCGTCGATGATCGTCTCCGTTTTCACGCGCTTGCGAAAGGAGAGAATGTTTTGCAGACTCCGGTAAACCTCGTCTGTCATGGGAATGTAGCGGCAGCCGCACTCGGTTTTGGTTTTCTCCACATAATACTTGCCGCCGCGCTCCCGGACGAGCTGGTGATCTACCCGGATTTTCCGCCCGGCAAAGTCCAAGTCAGCCTTGGTCAGCCCGCAGAACTCGCTGACGCGCATTCCGGTTCCCAGCAGCACCACAAACTCGTCATAATACTTGCAGTAGGTCTTGTCCGTCCGGACGAAATCCATCCAAAGCTTCTGCTGTTCCTCCGTCATGGCAATGCGCTTCTGTGAGTCATTGGAAACCACATCGATTAGCTTGAAGTCAAAGGGATTCCGACGGATCACATCCTCGTTGTACGCCATCTGGAAAGCCGGTTTGACAACGCCCCGTACGCTGGTAAGGGTACTGTATCCCTTGCCATCCTCATGCAGCTTCATGATCCATTTCTGCGCGTCCGAAACCTTGATGTCCCGGATGGAACGATAGCCGAAATCTTCCTTCTTCACCAGATTCAGCACGAAGTTATAGCCGACTTTGGTATTGTAACGTACGCCTTGCTTGATGCTGATGTAGCGTTCCAGCAGTTGAATGACGTTGATTTTGCCAGCCGCATAATCAATGCCATCGTCGAGCTGCTTCTGGATTTCCTTTTCTTTTTCCCGCAGTTCTTTCAG
>Ga0129310_1000086_pt1 | contig 122799 bp, 107 predicted proteins | sample Go1ome_2_FD_94433 | JGI IMG/M metagenome (GOLD analysis project Ga0129310, IMG submission 94433) | Western lowland gorrila individual fecal microbial communities from Wisconsin, USA - Go1022A metagenome | ecosystem: Host-associated > Mammals > Digestive system > Large intestine > Fecal... | reverse complement strand
GGGAGCAGACCTGAGATAGTAAATTCTCCTGTGCTGTAGCCGGATTAAAGTTATCAATTACAATGAGACTATCATTCTTTAAAGTTTTTAAGAAACGAAAATGTCTGCGAAAGCGTTCTTTTTCGGTTAATGTATCCGAATCATCCACAAATTCCATATCTGCAATCATTTCATACAGGCTACCAGTATATTCCAAGAACAGAATATTGGTGTAATCTTTTTTGTGTGCTTTGCAGTAAACCTTAATAAGTTCACTTTTACCAATACCTGGGATGCCATAAAGAAAGAGAGTGTTATGTTCTTCCCAAAGAGCATCTATAGCGGCAATGGATTCCGGCCTGTCAATATATGTCTTTACCGGTTTTGGGACAGTGGCAGTAATGATAATATCCTCTACAGCTGGGGAGATATCATTGGCTTTCAGATTTGCTTTCACAAAAGGTCTTGAAATGGCAAATAGTAAAATCTCTGATGCGAAAATGGCTGCCTTAGAAGTATCATTATCATTAAAATGGGAAAGTAACTGTCTGCGTTTTAATTCAGACACGGACACATCACTTATTAACAAATCATGCAAATCGGTTATTAACGCACCTACGTCGCTAATCATAAGGAAAACTTCTTCTTCCATATCTGCGTACATTTCTTCCTGATGCTTAGGAATCTGGTAGTAGCTTACAATTTTCGGGCTGATTTTAGCCTGTCCCTTCATCCATTTACAACACAAGCCTTCGTCAAAAGAAAAATCGGAATCATTCACGAAGCAGGAAAATAATGTGCTGATAAAAACAATCTGTGTCATATCCGCGGTTTCTATTAAATGTTTCTGTAGCAGTGTTGCTACAGAATGAAAATCCAGTCTGTTCAATTCTTTTCTCCAATCGTTTGTCTAAAAATTTTCTCTTTAAAATATTCGTTTGCGAACACACAGAGTCTTAAGGAAAGTATATCATAGAATAGCATATCGAACAAGTGTTTGCTTTTTTCGGTAACGCTCAAAATCCGGTCAAGTCTCATTCAATTTCAAATGGATTCATCATTGTTACAATAGCCTTAGTTTTCGAAGACTAAGCAATTTATAGGGAAGGCGAGGTGATGCAAAAATTATGAATCAAGTAACAGAGAATGAAACAGGAGTTAAAGCAGGTATTCCAATTTGGCGAAAGTATACGCTTTCTGTACAGGAAGCGTCGGAGTATTTTCATATTGGATACAAAAAACTTAGGAAGTTGATAGATGAGCATCCGGATGCGGATTTTATTCTGTGGAATGGTAGCAGACCACAGATAAAACGCAGGAAGTTCGAATCGTATATAGATGAAAATCTTAGCGCCATTTAGGATGGCAGATAAACGATTTTCGGTAGAAATAGAGCCGTGGTTATGGTATATTAAATGTATCATAGCTCGGCTCTCCAAGTTGGAAAGGAGCAAATGATATGTCATATGATGTAAGACGTGATAATAAAGGTCGCAAGCTATTAAACGGTGAGAGCCAGAGAAAAGATGGAATGTATGAATATAAGTACCTGGACAATGCAGGTAAGAGAAAGTCGGTATACAGTTGGAAACTGACTGCATCAGACCCATTACCTCCGGGAAGAGAGGCATGTGTTCCGTTAAGAGAAAAAGAAAAGCAGATTCAAAAGGATTTGTACGAAGGACTTCGCTATGAAGGTGGAGACATAACCGTCCTTGAACTGGTTAAGAAATATGTTGACCAGAAAAGAGGCGTGCGTCATAACACTAAAGCCAATTATAATTTTGTGATTAACATTATCGCAAAAGAAGAATTCGGACAGAAACGGATTGAGAAGGTGAAGCTATCCGATGCCAAGGCGTGGCTTATTAAGTTACAGGATGATGGAAGAGGATATTCTACCATTCATACAGTGCGTGGTGTAGTCAGACCGGCATTTCAGATGGCAGTAGATGATGATCTGATTCGGAAGAATCCATTTGAGTTTCAATTAAATACTGTGGTGGTAAATGACAGTGTTACCAGAGAGGCTATTAGCAGGGCAGAAGAAAGGGCATTTCTTAAGTTTGTAAAGGAAGATAAGCACTTTGCCAAGTATTATGATGGGATGTTTATTCTGTTTAAGACCGGACTTCGAATCTCTGAATTTTGCGGGCTAACCATCAGCGATATTGATTTTAAGAATAATCGTATCAATGTGGACCATCAGTTACAGAGAACCAGAGATATGCACTATATCATAGAGGATACCAAGACAGCCTGTGGTGTGCGCATGATTCCCATGACACCAGAGGTGAAGGAGTGCTTTGAACGGATTATTGGCAGTCGTCCGAAACCTAAGGTGGAGCCTATGATTGATGGCAGGTGTGGATTTTTATTTCTGGATAAAAATGAGATGCCGATGGTGGTTTTGCATTGGGAGAAATATTTTCAGCATGTTGTGGAAAAATACAATCGTATCTACAGGGTGCAACTTCCGAAAATAACTCCCCATGTATGCAGACACACCTATTGCAGTAACATGGCAAAGGCCGGAATGAATCCAAAGACCTTGCAGTACCTTATGGGGCACAGTGATATCGGAGTGACACTGAACACTTACACACACTTTAAGTTTGAAGATGCACAGGCAGAAGTTTTACTTATGGATGAGAGTTGTCGTAAGAAATCCTCTTAAGTGTCGTAAAGTTTTTCGTTTTGGTATGAGTGAGTAAATTGCCGTGGATGCAGCTATGTCTGCCTCCCGGCAGAAAAAACAACTTCTTAAAAAATGTGCTGTCGTAGAGAAAACTCCGTTACGACAGTATTTACGACAAACAAGTGAAAAAATATGCCCAATTAAGTAAAATTATACCGAAATAAGGTTAAAGGCAAAAGTGCCAAAAACCCAGTAAAATCAAGGACAAACAAGGAGTTTTAAGGAATGATAAAAGTGCTTTTCATTTGCCACGGCAACATTTGCCGTTCCCCGATGTCAGAGTTCATTTTAAAAGACATGGTAGAGCGTCATAGCCTGACAGACCGATTTGAAATTGCATCCGCTGCGACCTCCACAGAAGAGATCTGGGGCGGTCGGGGCAATCCAATCTATCCGCCGGCAAGGCAGTCCCTGAAGCGACATGGGATTGGCGATACGCCGTATACGGATTTCGGCGGAAAGCGTGCCAGACAGGTGATGCGTTCCGATTATACATACTATGATTATCTGCTTTGTGCAGATGTGAATAACGTCCGGAATACAATCCGGATTACCGGACCGGATGTGGATAACAAGATAAAATTGCTGTTGGATTTTTCCGAGGATGAGAGCAGACACGGGCAGTCCATTGCAGATCCCTGGTATACGAACCGGTTCGAGGACACCTATGAGGACATTGTACTCGGCTGCACCGGATTCCTGAACTACTGTCAATCATTCGGAATGTTGTGAAACCGACCCTGAAGCTCCTGCGTCTTCACAATGTTGATAAAGGCATGCGGGTCGATAGACCGGATGAGAGGGATCAGCTCCCGCTTGGCCTCCGAATTAATGACAGAGTACAGCATGGTTTTTTCTTTTTCCTCATAGCACCCGATGCCTTGAAACAAGGTCGCATCGTGGTTTGTAGTTTCTTTGATCGCTTTATAGATTTCCTCCGCATGATCGGATATGATAAACAGAGTCTCCTTCTGATAACGCTTATACAGCAGCTGAATGACCTGTGTGCTGCAGAACTGATAAATGATAGAGTAAAGTGCGATCTTCCAGCCAAACAGGAGACCGGCAATACCGAGGACGAGCACATTGCCTGCCAGAATATAGTTCCAGGCATCGATTCCCTTCTGTTCTGACAGGAAAATGCTGATAAAATCCGTACCACCGGTTGTAGTTCCGACATTCAGGCAGAGACTGATGGCGAAGCCGTTGATCAGACCGCCGAATACACTGACGAGCAGAATGTCATTTGTAAAGACATAAACCGGCAGGATATCGACGAAGATACTGGAGAGTACGATCGTTACAATGGAATAAATCGTGAATTTCTTTCCAATATATCGGAATCCCAGATATACCGGAAACAGGTTCAGAGCCACATTAAATACGGTAAATGGAACATTTATATGGAAGAACTGGGAGCCAATCTCCTGTAGTAACAGGGACACACCGGAAAAACCTCCGGGCAGCAGACCGACGGTTTTAGCAAAACAGCATAGATTCCACGCATAGAGTACGGATGCAAAAATAACAACCAGAACACGGAAATATTGATAAAATTTAGGATGTTTTAATTCAAGTGACTGAAACATAGTGAACACTCCCTTCTTTTTGCCTATATTTTAACATAGGCAAAAAAGAAAGAAAATGAAAAAACGCATTAAAATCAGAATAGGCATTGATATCTGAATTGAAATACTATATTATAAGAGTATTGTTGAGAAACTTGGAAAATTGTCTGTTAACCGACGACAAATATGAAGATTGTGAGATGAATGATACTAAATAAGTGAAAGTCAGCCGACATGTTTCCTGACGCGTTGGCGCCTTTTGCAGAAAGGCGGAAAATAAATATGAAAAAGAGTAAGAAAAGCGGAAAAAGCAATAGCCGTGGATTTTCTATGGTAGAGATTATTATTATAATTGCGATTATGGCAATTTTGACAGCCGCATTGGCACCGTCCTTAATTAAATATGTCAGAAAGGCGAAACGGGCGACGGATGTGGACACAGCCGGAGAGATTGCACAGAGTTATGTGCGCAGTACAGTGGAGATGGCTGAAAAGCAGCAGGGCACCATCAATTACGGAAGCGGTACGGATTATGTCCGGTATGATTCGACATTAAGTAATCCGCCGGCACAGCTGATGGATTATGCGTTCGCAGAATTCGATCAGATACCGAAATCGAAGGTGTACAGGGATTACTACTGGTGCATTGTATACGATACGGGTACCGGAAAGGTACAGAAAGTAAAGCTTGTACCGAATGTGGGCAGTGATACCGGCGGCTATGATCTTTATCCGGACGGAGATGCATATATTGAACAGAGATAAGGAAAGACAGAGAAATGACAAAGCAGTAAAAGCTTGCAGGCTGTGTCCCAGGGAATGCGGAGCGGACAGACAGGCAGGTAAGACCGGTGTATGCGGTGTGGATGCAGAAATTTATATTGCCAGAGCGGCACTTCATATGTGGGAGGAACCATGCATATCCGGAACTCAAGGGTCCGGAACGGTTTTTTTCTCCGGATGTCCTCTGCGGTGTATTTATTGTCAGAATGCTGAGATCGCAGATGCAGCTATAGGAAAGCAGATTACCGTGGAACGTCTGGCAGAGATTTTTCAGGAACTTGCCGGGAAGGGTGCGGCGAATATTAATCTGGTCACACCGACACATTACACGGAGGAAATCATACGGGCGGTCCGGCTGGCAAGGAACCGTGGACTTCAGGTTCCGATTGTATATAATTGCAGTGGCTATGAGAAGGTGGAAACACTGCAGAAATTAGAAGGAATTGTCGATATCTATCTGACAGATTTTAAATATATGAATACAGAACTGGCAGCCGAATATTCACATGCACCGGATTATCCGGTCGTGGCAAAGGCAGCTTTGCAGGAGATGGTGCGACAGCAGAGTATACCGGTGTTTGATGGACAGGGCATGATGAAAAGGGGCGTTATTGTCAGACATTTATTATTGCCGGGGGCAGTCAGACAGGCCAAAGAGATACTGGAATATGTGTATCACACATATGGTAATCAGATATACATCAGCATTATGAATCAATATACCCCGCTGGCCCGGGTGGATGGGCATCCGAAGCTTGGACGGCATGTGACCGGGCGGGAATATGACAGATTGGTGGACTATGCAATAGAGCTTGGTATAGAGCAGGCATTTATACAGGAAGGGGGAACATCGACGGAGAGCTTTATACCGGCATTTGATTATGAAGGCGTAGAAAAAGGAAGAACCGGTCGAGATTTGTCTCACGGTTAGGGGTATACATTTTTACCATTTTGAATAACTATTATAGTACACGATACGAGTGGATTTGCAAAACTTTGGGAGAAAGTTATGTAAAGGAAGGAGAAAAGTATGACAGAGAAATTATTAAGCAACAATCAGGCGGTAGTGGCAGGGGAGATCGTATCCGATTTTACGTTCAGCCATGAGGTATTTGGAGAAGGCTTCTATATGGTGGATGTGCTGGTAAGCAGACTAAGTGATACCTATGACACGATTCCGTTAATGGTATCAGACCGGATTATGGATGTGGAAGAAAATTGCATCGGGAGGAAAGTGGAAGCCAAGGGACAGTTTCGGTCTTATAACAAGCATGAGGATACCAGAAACCGGTTGATTTTATCCTTGTTTGTGAGAGAAATTGAATTTATAGAAGATGATGAATACATAAGCAAGCCAAATCATATCTACCTGGACGGCTATATCTGTAAACCGCCTGTATACCGTATGACACCGCTGGGGCGGGAGATTGCAGATGTCCTGCTGGCAGTGAACCGGGCATATGGAAAATCCGATTATATACCTTGTATCTGCTGGGGGCGGAATGCAAGATTTGCCGGCAAGCTGGCAGTCGGAGAACATGTAGCGATCTGGGGCCGGATCCAGAGCCGGGAGTATCAGAAGAAGGTTGGCAATGATTGTGTGATCAGTAAGACTGCTTATGAGGTATCTGTCAGCAAGATGGAGTGTCTGGAATAAAACGGCAGGAAATGGAAGGAATGGAATAAATAGGTGGATTTTTTGGACTTAATATGATAGAATCACTTTTATAATGCTGCGTGAGGGAACGAATCCATAACGGATTGGTTATAGATTTCGGAGGAGAAAAATGAGCAAAATACAGGTGATTTGCGGTTCGGGAATTGGCAAGACATCCGCTGCAATCGGCTATGGGGTAAAAAGGGCCGGCGCAGGAAAGGAAGTCATTATTGTACAGTTTCTGAAAGGGAGTGACACAGAGGATTACAATCTGTTATCCAGACTGGAACCGGAAATTAAGCTTTTGAGCTTTGAACGCGTTGGAAAGTGTTATGATGAACTGACACCGGAACAGCAGAAAGAACAGAAAGCAAATATCATGAATGGATTTCATTATGCGAGAAAGGTACTTCAGACGAATGAATGTGATATTCTGATTTTGGATGAAAGCCTTGGGTTGATTGATAGTGGAATCGTGGAAGTTTCGCAGATCATGGAGCTTCTGGAACTGGCGAAAGACAGTGAACTGGAGATTTTACTGACCGGAAGAACCCTGCCGGATGAGATTCGGGATGTAGCTGATGTTGTTACGCAGATGCAGACGATTAAGTAGCCGGCAGAAATATTCAAAATTATATTGACACTGTATTTATATGGTGTTACAGTTAGGTTGTTAATAAAATAATTTAATCATTTCAGGTAGAGGCGCAAGAATCATGAGTAAATCTTTCGACATGGTAAGGCATGGGTGAAGAAGATTGAAAGGGAGGATTGCCGAAGAGCTTATTATCCTTACAGATAAGACTCTGGGCATGCAGTGAAGAATTGTATGACTGTCATCGCAAGATGGAGGGCTACTTTGATTACTACAACATTACGTAGCATAACAAGGTCGGTCTCCATGCCGACCTTATTTTTTACGCGAGAAAAGGTTCGCGGAGCGGGATTCATCGGGGTACGCGGGCAACGTGACCAAAGTTCTCGGGCATAGCGGAAGAAACAGGGAGGAACAGGAGACCGAGTTCGTATAAGAGTAGAACCTGAAAGGAAAGGTTAGGAGGAAGAAAGATGTCGATTTTTGAAGGAGCAGGTGTAGCATTGGTAACCCCATTCCATGAGGATGGAAGCGTAGATTATGAGAAGTTGAAGGAACTGGTGGAATTTCAGATTGCGAATGGCACGGATGCCATTATTATCTGTGGTACGACCGGTGAGTCTTCTACTCTGACACATGAGGAGCATCTGGAGTGCATCAAGAAGTGTGTAGAATATGTAAACGGCAGAATTCCGGTCGTTGCAGGTACCGGTTCAAACTGTACAGAGACTGCAATCTATCTGTCAACCGAGGCAGAGAAGTATGGTGCAGATGCATTGCTGGTAGTTACTCCATATTACAACAAAGCAACCCAGAAAGGACTGATCGCTCATTATACGGCAATAGCGAATTCCGTAAAGCTGCCGATTATTATGTATAATGTACCGAGCCGTACCGGATGTAATATTCAGCCGGAGACAGCCGTAACCCTGGCAAAGAATGTGGAGAACATTGTAGCGATCAAGGAAGCAAGCGGTAATATCTCACAGGTTGCAAAGTTGATGAGCCTGGCAGACGGATGCATTGATCTGTATTCCGGTAATGATGACCAGATCGTGCCGATCCTTTCCTTAGGAGGCAAGGGTGTTATTTCCGTAACGTCGAATATTATTCCAAACGATACCCATACATTGGTTAAGAAGTATCTGGACGGAGATGTAAAGGGTGCTCTGGACTTACAGTTAAAGGCAATCGAGCTTTGCAATGCATTGTTCTGCGAGGTCAATCCGATTCCGGTTAAGAAGGCAGTAGAGCTGCTTGGTTTATGTGACGGCTATATGAGAATGCCATTGTCAGAGATGGAGCCACAGAACGCAGAACGCTTAAAGAAGGCTATGACAGAGTATGGTGTTTTGAAATAAGCAGTGATCAGATGACCGGACATAGCAAACACAAGTCACAGCAAAACACAAGTCACAGCAAAACACAAGTCACAGCAAAACACAGGTCACTCTGGAGTATACAGATATAATTGGAGGAATAGATAGCTATGGTACGAGTAATTATGAACGGCTGCAACGGTAAGATGGGGCAGGTGATCACCGGCATCATTGCGGAGGATGCACAGGCTGAGATTGTAGCCGGGATTGATGTATATGATGGTATAAAGAATCCGTATCCGGTATTTTCCAACATCGCAGACTGTAACGTGGATGCAGATGTAATCATTGATTTTTCAAATGCAAAAGCAATCGATGGATTGTTGGATTATGTAGAGGCGAAGAAGATGCCGGTAGTATTGTGTACGACCGGCTTAAGTGAAGAGCAGCTGCAGAGAGTAGAGAAGGTATCGAAGGAAGTAGCGGTACTGAAATCAGCGAATATGTCACTGGGAATCAATACGATCATGAAGCTTCTGCAGCAGGCAGTACAGGTATTTGCACCGGCGGGATATGATGTGGAGATCGTAGAGAAGCATCATAATCAGAAGCTGGATGCTCCTTCCGGAACGGCGATCGCACTGGCAGATTCCATGAATGAGGTTATGGATCATCAGTATGAGTACATCTATGACCGGAGCCAGAGAAGACAGAAGCGGGATGCGAAGGAGCTTGGTATCTCAGCTGTCCGTGGCGGTACGATCGTTGGTGAGCATGAGGTGATCTTTGCGGGAACCGATGAGGTAATCGAGATCAAGCACACGGCATACAGTAAGGCAGTTTTTGCAAAGGGTGCTGTGGAAGCAGCGAAGTTTCTGGCAGGTAAGCCGGCGGGATTATATGACATGAGTCATGTGATCTCAGAAAAATAGGAAAAATAGAATAACATGTAGAAAAAATGAGTTATACAGACGTATCTGTTGGTTGCAGATACGTCGTTTTTGTATTAATATTATAGTAATTGTGTTAAGAAATAAGCTAGAGAATGACACGATTCTAATAATACAGAAACGAGGAATAAACGTGAAGGACGGATTTATAAAAGTGGCAGCCGGAACGCCACATATAAAAGTAGCAGATTGCAGTTATAATCAGGGACAGATCTTACAGGAAATCCGGAAGGCAGCTGCCGCCGGAGTACAGCTTCTGGTGCTTCCGGAGTTATGTCTGACCGGATATACCTGCGGAGATTTATTTTTGCAGGACCTTCTTCTAAGGGAAGCACAGGAGGCATTGAAACAGTTGGTTTATCAAACAGCAGAGCAGGAGATTTACTGTATGGTTGGTCTGCCGGTGTCTGTGGACTGTAAGCTATATAATGCAGCGGTATTTTTCGGTAAGGGTAAGATCCTTGGATGCATTCCGAAGGTACACATGCCGAATTATTCGGAGTTTTATGAGGTGAGACATTTTACCGCAGGCAGTGAAGCAGTCCGGATGATCAGTCTTGCCGGACAGCAGGTGCCGTTTGGTACGCATTTATTATTCCGTTGCAATCAGATGCCGGAGCTGGTGATCGGCTGTGAGCTGTGTGAGGACCTGTGGGTGCCGAATCCACCGTCTGTAGAGCATGCAATGGCAGGGGCAACTGTCATCTGCAATCCGTCTGCAAGTGTAGAAGTGACTGCTAAGGAAGGATACCGCAGACAGCTGGTAAGCTCACATGCGGCAAGAACGGTCAGTGCCTATATCTATGCGGATGCCGGTGAGGGAGAGTCCACAACGGATGTTGTGTTCAGTGCCCATAATATGATCAGTGAAAACGGAACCATTCTGGCAGAGAGTAAACGCTTTGAAAACGAGATGGTAATAACGGAGATTGATATAAAGAAGCTGTCGGAGGAACGACGCAGAATGAACACCTATGAGGTGCGGTCAAAGCAGGACTATCAGGTGGTGAACTTTGATCTGACCGAGCGGGAGATACCGCTGACCAGGCAGTTTGCAAGAACTCCGTTTATTCCGTCCGATACAGTCCGGAGAACGGAGCGGTGTGAGGAGATTTTCATGCTGCAGGCAATGGGACTTAAGAAGCGGCTGCTTCATACCGGCTGTCAGAGTGCGGTGATCGGATTGTCCGGTGGGCTGGATTCTACACTGGCATTGCTGGTAACGGTTCGGGCGTTTGATCTGGCAGGAATCGCACGGGATAAGATCCTCGGCGTGACAATGCCGGGTTATGGTACTACGGACCGGACTTATCAGAACGCGCTGCAGATGGCAGAGCGGCTGGGTGTGCAGTTAAAAGAAGTCAGTATCGTACCGGCAGTGGAGCAGCATTTTAAGGATATTGAACATGATAAATCTGTGCAGGATGTTACTTACGAGAACAGTCAGGCCAGAGAACGGACACAGATTCTGATGGATCTGGCGAACCAGAGTAACGGTCTTGTGATTGGTACCGGTGATCTGTCTGAACTGGCACTGGGCTGGGCAACCTATAACGGGGATCATATGTCTATGTATGCAGTTAACGTATCGATTCCGAAGACACTGGTGCGACATCTGGTCCGCTATGTGGCGGATACCGGTGAATCAGAAGAATTAAAGCTGGTTCTGGAGGATGTATTGGATACGCCGGTCAGTCCGGAGCTTCTGCCGCCGGATCATGGCGAGATCGCACAGAAGACAGAGGATGTAGTGGGACCATATGAACTGCATGACTTTTTCTTATATTATATGATGCGATTTGGATACGCACCGTCGAAAATCTATCGGATCGCCGTGCAGGCATTTGCCGGGGCTTATGAGCCGGAGATTATCTTAAAATGGCTGAAAAAGTTTTACTGGAGATTCTTCAGCCAGCAGTTTAAGCGCTCCTGTATTCCGGATGGACCAAAGGTAGGAACGGTAGCATTATCACCGCGCGGAGACTGGAGAATGCCAAGTGATGCAAGTGTGGCAGTCTGGATAAAGGATCTGGAAGCGGGAATATCAGAATAAACAGGATTTGTAAAGACATAAGGACAGGAAGGAAACAATTCATGGGTACAACGAACTATACAATTATCACAGACTCGGCAGCAGATATGCCCAAGGAGATCATTGACCAGTATCATCTGCATGTGATTCCGACACCGGTCGTAATTGACGGCAAGGATTACTTTGACGGAGAAACCATATTTCCGAAGGATTTCTATGCCTATCAGAGAGAGAAGCGGACAATCTCTACGTATCATATTAATACGTATATGTTTAAGGAGCATTTCAGACCATATGCAGAACGCGGAGAGACCGTAATATATGTATGCTTTTCCACCGGACTGGCCGGTACATTTAATGCCGCCAGATTGGCGAAGGAGGAATTGCTGGAAGAGTTTCCGGACTGGGATATTACAATCGTAGATTCCAAGTGTGCATCACTCGGGTTTGCCATGCTGGTATATTATGCGCTGTTGATGCAGAAGAATGGTGCAGATAAGGAGACTGTAATTGAGGCATTGGAATACCACCGGGAGCATATCTGCCATGTGATTACTGTGGAGACGCTGGAATATCTGTTCCAGGGCGGAAGACTCAGCCGGACCAGTATGGTAGTCGGAGGAGTTCTGGATATCAAGCCGATCATTCATATGGATGAGAATGGTTCCTTAAAGGCAATCGAGAAGGTGCGTGGCCGGAATAAGTCCTTAAAGCGGATGGTAGAGCTGGTCGGAGAATGGTGTGAAAATCCGGGCGAGCAGCTGATCGGCGTCTGCCACGGAGATGATTATGATACGATGAAACGGGTAGAGGAAATGCTGACGGAGGCCTATGGTACCGGACAGTTTATGGAGAACTATGTAGGTTGTGCGATCGGGGCACATACCGGTACCGGCATTATCGGAATCGTATTTCTGGACGGACCATCTCCATATCAGAAATGGCTGTAAGAATTATTTAAGAAATTTGAACGAATTCTACTATATTTTGTGGTGGGAGAGTATGCTATACTACCACATAAAGAAATAAAATAACAGGAGGTAGAGCGTTGGACGAGAAAAAGGTAGTTGTGGAAGTCGAAGACCTCTATAAGATCTATAAAGTCGGCACAACGAAAGTACGAGCCTTAAACGGTGTCTCCTTTAAAGTCTATGAGGGTGAGTTCTGTGCGATTGTCGGCACATCCGGTTCCGGTAAATCGACTCTGCTGAATATGCTGGCAGGACTGGAACATCCGACAAAGGGACAGATTGCAATCCGCGGACAACATATTGAGAAAATGACAGAAAGTGAACTGGTTGCTTTCCGAAGAGAGCATGTAGGATTTATTTTCCAGTCATTTAATCTGATGGGGACGATGAATGCAATCGAGAATGTTGCCCTGCCACTGTCCTTTAGGGGAGTTCCGAAAGCAGAGCGTATGAAGAAAGCAGAACGCATGATCAAGCTGGTAGGACTGGAGAAGCACAAGACACATCGTCCGAACCAGATGTCAGGTGGTCAGCAGCAGAGAGTTGGAATGGCGCGGGCACTGGTGCTGGATCCGGATATCGTGTTTGCGGATGAGCCGACCGGTAACCTGGATTCGGTGACATCGGCAGAGATGATGAACCTGATGCGAAACGTTGTGAACAAGCATCATAAGACACTGGTTATGGTAACGCATGATAATCAACTGGCATCCTATGCGGACCGGATCATACATATCCGAGACGGAAAGATTATCGAGATTGAAGACAACACAGAGAAATGGAAGACCGCTGCAGAAGAGACTGCCGGCAAGGAGGTATAGCGAAAATGAAAAAATGGAATCAGACATTGGGGAGAAGCCTTGGTAAGAAGCTGGGAGTTCTGGCATTAAGTGCATTGTTGATCGGTAGTTCACTGACAACACCGGTATCTGCGAAGCAGCCGGATGCTTCTACAGAAGCGAGTACAGAAGATACAGGTGCACAGCAGGGCAATGATACCGATATTTTATTAACAGGTGTAAATGCGCCGGGAGCAAAATACGGCGAAGGCTCTACGATCGGCTTTGTAGCCAGAGTGAAGGGTAATGGTTATATCACCAGTATTTCACCGGTGATTTCATCTTCCTTCCCGTTCGAGACAAATGATGCCGCTTATATGGTAGTGGAAGGAAACGAGACGACCAAGGAACTGGCAGCTAATTATAATTTTATTGTAAGAAGTGATGTAGCAAGCGGATACCAGCCGGTAGAGTTTGCAATCGAGTATGTAAAGGATAAAGAGAAGAAAACAGTTGTAAAGACAGTGAATGTGAAGTTTGAGGGAGCACCGGCACCGACCGAGGCAACCGAAGCACCGGCAACCGAAGCACCGGCAGTCTCTACTCCGCGTGTGATCGTAACCGGATTTGAAACAGATCCGGGTAAAGTATTGGCCGGACAGAATTTCAAGCTGACGCTGCATCTGAAGAATACATCCAACCGGACTGCGGTTTCCAATATGAAGGTCAGTCTGGCTGCGGCAAATGGAGAATTTCTTCCGACCTCCGGCTCCAGTACGGATTTTATTGCAAGCCTGGGAGCAGGTCAGACAACAGATCTTGTAATGGAGATGTCTGCATTATCCAGTCTGGATCCGAAGCCATACGTACTGACATTGACCTGCAATTATGAGGACAGTGCGGCAACAGCGTATGAATCAACGGAGAATATCTCAATTCCGGTCTATCAGGAAGCAAGAATTAAGATTACAGAAGTGACAGTATCCCCGGATACGATCGCAGTTGATGATCAGGGCAGTGTAAGCTTCAACATCAACAATCTTGGCAAGAGTACTTTAAGTAATGTTCAGGCTAAGATTGAAGGAAAGACGATTGAATGTGAAGAGGCTTTTGTAGGAAATATTGCAGCAGGTGCTACCGGCTATGCAGATGTAACGGTGACCGGAGTAGAATCTACTCAGGATGATGGAAAAGTAAAGCTGGTTATCACTTATGAAGATTCTGCCGGAGAAGAGTGTACATATGAAGAGGAAGTTACCGTTATGGTAACGGAGGCTTCCTATGATCCGGGTGATTTCGATGATAGTAGTATGGATCAGGAACCGACAAAGAGCGGACCGTCTGTTATCCTGATAGCAATTGGTATTTTAGTAGCAATTGCGGTAATCGTAGTTGTAATTGTGATCGTAGTATCCAAGAACAAGAAGCGTAAGGCAGCGAAGGAAGCAGAAGAATTAGAAGATGCGATAGACGAAGATTTGTTATCAGATGCAGATAAGGAGAACAAAGAATGAGATTTTCTGACATCATTTCGATGAGTGCAGCAAATCTATGGAAACGGAAGGTACGGACGATCTTAACTGTACTGGGTGTTGTGGTAGGAACTGCATCCATCGTGGTTATGCTGTCGCTTGGTATTGGTCTGCAGAGTGCAATGCTTGGACAGATCCAGTCTGAGGGAAGTATGACAGATATACAGGTATATAGCTGGGGATCCGGAAGTAATGGCCAACAGCAGCAGCTGACGGATGATAAGGTAACGGAATTCGAACAGCTGGATCATGTAAAGAGGGTTTCGCCAATGTTATCGATATCCGCCGAAATGACACAGGGGAAGTACCAGGGCTGGGTTCAGATCTATGGTGTGACTCAGGAATATATGGCACAGATTCCGTTGGCTGAGGGCGGCAGAATCCCGACAGCGAACAGTAATAAGCTCGAACTTTTGGTTGGTAACAGTGTACCGTCGAATTTCTATAATCCGAATGATATGTCGGATGGCAGCTATACGTTTGATGCCAGTGCGGAGCCTGTGGTCGATCTGATGAACAAGACTGTATTTACGCAGTTTGACTCGACCTGGACGACAGACTCGGAAGGAAATTCTGTAGAGCAGCCGGCTAGAAAGAATATATTTCCGATTGTGGGTATGGTAGACGGCGGAACGGATTCCTATAATTCGTATTCCTACAATGTGTATACAGATATTGATTCTCTGAAGAAGTATCTGAAGGAGAATTATCGTGGACAGGCAATTCCGGGACAGCCGACAGATAAAAGCGGGAATCCATATAAATATTTCTGTTATGATCAGGTGGTCGTTTCGGTCGATGACATTGAAAATGTAGAGGATGTAAAGAGCCAGATCATTGATATGGGATATGAGTGCTACAGTGAGAGCGAATGGATCAAGCAGGCACAGCAGCAGATGCTGATCATCGAGGCAGTGCTTGGTGGTATCGGTGCGATCTCTCTGCTGGTTGCAGCTATTGGTATTGCAAACACCATGACAATGTCTATTTACGAGAGAACCAAAGAGATCGGTGTTATGAAGGTGCTTGGATGCAGTCTGGGAAATATCCGTATGATGTTCCTAACCGAGGCAGCCTTTATCGGATTTATCGGTGGCGTGATCGGCTTGATCATCAGTTACATTCTATCCTTTATATGCAATCTGTTCCTGCCTGCATTGGTGGGTTATGAAGGACAGAATATATCGGTGATCCCGTTCTGGCTGGTGCTTGTGGCAATCGCTTTCTCAACGTTGATCGGTATGATAGCCGGATTCTTCCCGGCACAACGTGCGACAAAGCTGAGCCCGCTGGCAGCAATTCGGAATGAATAAGATTTTTATGTACAAAAAATAAAAGATGTGTGAACAACCCGAAGGATTGGTGTCTTCGGGTTGTTTTTTTGTAGTAAACAGTGCTATACTAATTGCACTGTAATTTACAAAGGAGTCATAGATGGAACGAGGAATACTGTTTTTTGATATAGACGGAACGATATTGACTGATGATGGAAAACGTCAGATTCCGGAGAGTACCAAGCGGGCGCTGACTGCCGCAAAGGAGAAAGGACATCTGGTATTTGTAAATACCGGCCGGGTATTTTTAAATGTGGAGCCGATGATCCGGAACCTTGGATTTGATGGGTTCGTATGCGGTTGCGGTACCAATATCTATTATCACGGGGAGGAGCTGCTTCGACACCGGATTCCGGCAGAACAGTGCAGAGAGACTGTCCGGGTGATACAGAGGTGTGGGATTCAGGCCTTATATGAGGCAGCCGATATGAACGGATTCGATCATCAGGGTGCGACGGATAATCCGATGATGGAGGGTCTGATCCGGTACTTTACGGAGGATGGCAGAGTTGTAGTAGATGTGAATGCTCCGGAGTTTCATTTCGACAAGCTGACCGGCTGGATTCCGGCAGGGCAGGATATATCGGAATTCTTAAGCTATATACGAGGCAGATATGAGTTTATTGATCGCGGAAGCAACGATGACTATCAGATGTGCGAGATCGTTCCTGCAGGCTTCAGTAAGGCGAGCGGAATGAAGTTTTTACTGGATTATTTTGGAATTCCGCATGAAAGAAGCTATGCATTCGGCGACAGTACCAACGATCTTCCGATGTTGAATTATGCGGCACACAGTGTTGCAATGGGAGGAAGTGCACAGGTGGTATGTGATGCAGTAGAATTTGTTACAAGAAGTATTTATGAGGATGGACTGGAATATGCGATGCAGTATTTCGGATTAATATAGGGGAACATAAGGCATATGAAAAATATGAGCAGATCACAATTGAATATGATACTGGCAATTATGGCAGGAACCATGCTGTTGCTTTGTATCATTACAGGTGTGCTATATCAGGGACGTGATGAGAAAGCAACCGGATATGATGTGGAGACTATGAATGATGCATGGATCGTGGAAAGCAGTGCGGATTATGATACAGCAACGGATCTTCCCTGTCATCTGGAGTTTCAGAAGGGAGAGGCGGTCAGCCTTTCACATTATCTTCCGGAACAGCTGGGCAATGATTATGCGATTGCATTCCGTTCTGTATATAATGAGGTTCAGATAAAGATCGGCGAAAAAGTGATTTATCAGTATGGAGTAGATGAGAAACGGCCGTTTGTACATGCGGCAGTGCCGAAATGGAATCTGATCCCGATTGATGCAGAGTACGCCGGACAACTGCTTACGATCACACAGGTATCGGATTACGCCCGGTATTCCGGAGTGTTTGATCAGGTATATGCCGGCAGCCGGGATGCGTTGCGTTATCTGCAGTTGAGAGAGAATGGCTGGGGAGTGATTCTTTCAGCAGTTTTAATATTGCTTTGTCTTGGACTATCTATCGTGGTGATAAGCATGCGCAGGCAGTTGAAAGATCATCCGCAGCTTCTGTATTATGAAATATTTGCTGTGACGATCACACTTTGGAATCTGTCCGGAAATCCGCTGCTGGCATCTTATATGGGAATGAATTATATGTTTTGGCTGGTACATATGTTAATGCGTATGCTATTGCCGGTAGTATGGCTGTTGCTATTACGGACTTATATGCAGACAAGACGCTTGTTACAGTTGGTGGATCTGGGGATTCTGGCTGCCGGTATCGGCTATGTGATTCTGACAGTGTTGCAGGTACTTGGCTTGCTGGAGTTTGCGGTGACCTATGAGGCGGTTAATGCAGTGTGCGGAATCGGATTTGTTTTATATACCGTCTGTCTGATTTTGGGCTGGCTGAAATATCGGAAGGCAGAACTTCGGGGACTGGCGGTCAGCAATCTGGTTCTGTGTATAGCAGGGCTGATCCGGCTGTTCGTACGGCCGAATCATTTGTATCAGATCGAAGGAACCTTCTGGCAGATCAGTGTTATGGTATATTGTTACCTTCTGCTGGCGGCTGTAATTGAGACTTATATCCGGAGTGTGAAACAGAAGGTGGATCAGATAGAAGGAGAGTATCAGAGCCAGCGTGCAGAAGCGGTTGCCATGATGAATCCGAACTTTTTGTTTGCAACATTGAATCTGATCCTGACGTTGGTTAAGAAGGGTTCCGGGCAGGCGGCAAAATTAATATTTGCATTTTCGGAATATCTTCGTTATAATCTTAATTCTATCCGGGAGGATACTCTGATTCAATTTGAAGAGGAATTAAGTCATATAAAGACATATCTGGAGATACAGCAGCTCCGGATGCCGGAAATGGAACTACAGATAGAGGATAAATTTCATGAGTTTTATGTACCGTCCAGAAGCTTGGAAGCAATCGTTGAAAATGCAGTAAAGCATGGCATCGGGAAGAATGAAAACCGTGGAAAAGTGATCATAAGAAGCTATGAACGCCGGGATTCTTACGCAGTGCAGATTGTAGATGAGGGTGTTGGGTTTGATACAGACATGCTATATCGAAAGGAAACACCGACCGGCATGAAGCGGATCCGGGAACGTTTAGAGAAAATCGGAGCTGTGTTAGAAGTAGTCAGCAGACCCGGAAAGGGAACGATCGTGACGGTTCGCTTTCCTAAAAAGAAGATAAATATTGAAAGGGCGGAATGACGTATGAATGAGAATACAGACATTCAGAAAAGCAAATTGAAATTTATTGAACAGATTCGAATCGCACTTAGTAAACCGTTATGGTATAAATCCTTATTGCAGCAGTCGATTGGAAAGCATATCTGCTATTTTCTGATTCTTTTGATATTGATTACAGTTATAAGATTTGTAATACCGTGTACGGCATATCTTCAGAGTGTTGGCGGCCTGAAGAATCTGATTTATAATGGGATTCCGGGTTTTTCATTCGAGAATGGAGTTCTTCAGGTGGATACTCCGGTAGATATAGAGCAGAATGGCGTCAGGATCATAATTGATACTTCTGTAGATGCCTATACAGTAGAAGATGCACAGAGCAAGGCAGCTGAGATGGGTGACAGCATGAATATCGTTTATATGATCAGCCGGGCCAATGCAGTCAATAATATATCATCCGTGACGTATGATCTGTCGCTGATGAACGGAATTACGATCAATAATGATGTGGTATACCGGGCGGCACCAATCTATCTGATATTCTACGGAATCTTCAGCTTTATCGGAAATATTATTGCCTATTTGATCAGCGCATTGTTCTTTGCGTTGTTTGGCTATCTCATGAACCGGGCATTGAAGCTGAATCTGAAATTCGGACAGATCTATGTGATCGCATTATATGCGAAATCTGTGGAGATTTTGTTAGAGGCGGTACTGGAAGTAGTGGGAATTTCTCTGCTTTATTATGTGGGAAGCATTATTGGAATCTTTATTACCTGTAATTATATGACAAGAGGTATGAGTTCCATGCTCATACCTCGGTCAGGAGATTCCGATCAGGGTCAGGATCGACGGTTTTTTTAATAAGATCTTTCAGAAAAGGTTTCAAAAGATTAAGCCTTGTGAAGCAGCTGCTTTGCGAGGCTTAAAATATGCTCCGGCTGATCGGTAGACATCTGGCTGTTGTGGAATGCCGGCTCCAGAGTTACCTCACAGGTAAACCAGTCCGGGGGCAGGTAGGCATTAGCGGCATTTTCGGATGGAAACTCGACCTCAGCCAGAGCCAGTCCTTCAAAGGCACCATGAAAAAGGTCCAGTTCGATAGTGTAGCCATGTTCTTCCGGAATCTGATAACGTGTTTTACGGATCAGATTTCCGTCACATTTGGGAACCAGATGCTGATAGGCCGCTGCAGTAAGTGGAAGCTCGACTTCTTCCCGGCTCATCAGACCGGAAGATTTATAGGTGAAAAGATAGGTATCGTTCCAGCGGCGGATCCGGAGTACCGGTGAGGTATTGATATATCCCTGTTCTATTTCAATATGTGAATAGGAATCCAGCGATTTTGGGATGCGTTTGATTAAAAATTTGCGTTCGATTTCCATGAAGTTAAGACCTTTCTTTTCCGATTTTTTAATGTATTAAGAGGCAATGTAAGAAAATCTAAAACTTTTTGTAAGTCTTATATCTTGACTTTTTCCTCTATTCCGATTATAAACAAAGTATAAAGAGTAATTCAAGACTAATATTGTAATGAACTCCGGATCGTATATCCGGCAGTGTAGCAACGAGGAATGAATATGGAAATTGAGTATAGAAAGTGAGTAAAGATAGTTATGGTATATTTATTTATGGCTGATGGATTTGAAGAAGTTGAAGCCCTGACGGTAGTTGATATTTTAAGACGTGCCGGTGTGGAGTTAAAGACGGTATCCATCATGGGACGGAAGAATGTAACAGGCTCCCATCAGATTGAAGTGATGGCAGATCTGACATTTGAGGAAATCATTGAGAGAGCGGAGATGCTGATCCTGCCGGGTGGAATGCCGGGAACACTGCATCTGAAGGCACATAAGGGCTTGGAACAGCTGATTTTTGAAAGCGCAGAGCATGGAACCTATCTGGCAGCTATCTGTGCGGCACCGACCGTATATGGTGAAATGGGACTTCTTAGAGGAAAGAAAGCAGCCTGCTATCCGGGTATGGAGGATGGTCTGATCGGAGCAGAGGTCCGGTATGAGAATGTAGTAGCAGATGATAAGTTTATTACCAGCCGCGGACTTGGAACAGCCATTGATTTTGCTTTGAAGCTGGTAGAAATATTAAAGAGCAGGGATGAGGCAGATACGATCGCAAAGCAGATTGTATATGCGGATTAACGAAAACGTAGTATGAGGAGTGATACGTATGAGAGTATTGGAGAATTTTTTCTTCTACCCTTTTATGGGAACTGATTTTTACCACATTGCATATTCCTTTTTTCTGTATGGTTCAGCCTGCTGGTTAATGGAGTGTATATTTGAGGCAATCCGGACAGGAAAGTTTACGAATCGGGGCTTTAATAAGGGACCAATCTGTACGATTTATGGTGTGGCATTTCTGTTTATGTATTTTCCGATGAAACCATTTGCCGGTAAGTGGGTATGGATGTTTATCATCGGCGCAACTGTTGCAACGATTCTGGAGTATGTGACCGGAGTGATTTTGGAAAAAACGATTCATCAGAAGCTATGGGATTATTCGGATTTTCCGTTGAATTTTCAGGGCAGAATCTGTTTTTTTATTTCCCTTGCATGGGGAGGACTGGTGGTTCTGGTTCTTGGATTGCTGCAGCCGCGGATCGAGGCAGTCATCAGCATGATACCGCGACCGCTTGGATTCCGGGTCCTGAATGTTCTGATCTGGATATATTTTATTGATCTGGCATTTAGTATTGCGATACGGAGTAAGTACGGTGCAGCCATGAAAGATAAGTTAGAAGATCAAAAAGAGAAGATCCGGCTTCGTTTCCATAATGATGAAATATAAGAAATACAATGGAAATAATAGAAATTTACAGATAAAGACAGTATGAACAAAATTAAAGTTTCGGTGCGGAATCTGGTGGAATTTATTTTCCGGGAAGGAGACATCGATAACCGGAGAGGTCAGGTATCCGATAAGGATGCGATGGAGGCAGGAAGCCGGATGCACCGTAAAATTCAAAAGAATATGGGCTCGTTCTATCGGAGTGAAGTGCCGCTGGTCATCCGGCTGGAACAGGAACGTTTTATTTTGCAGATTGAAGGACGGGCAGATGGAATCATAGAACAGGCAGGTGCCATTACCATTGATGAGATTAAAGGCGTTTATCGGAACGTAGATGAGATGGAGGCGCCTGTTTTTGTACATAAGGCACAGGCAATGGTATATGCTTATATCTATGGCAGGGAGCAGGAAGTTTCGGAAATCACGGTTCAGATGACGTATTGCAATCTGGAGACGGAGGAAATCCGGCGGTTTTCGGAGGTGTACTTATTTGATGAATTAGAGGAATGGTTCCGGAAGCTGGTTGGGCAATATATGGTCTGGGCAGATTATTTGTATGACCATCAGAGACTCCGTAATGCAAGCATTGAAAATGTTCAATTTCCATATCCGTACCGGACAGGACAGCGGGATATGGTGGTATCGGTCTATCATGCAATCCGGGAGGAAACTGCGTTGTTTGTACAGGCACCGACAGGCATTGGAAAAACACTTGCAACTATATTTCCTGCGGTACAGGCAATGGGACAGGAAATGGGCGATAAGATTTTTTATCTGACTGCGAAAACAATCACACGGACAGTTGCAGTCGAAGCGTTTGAAAAACTGCGGGAGGGAGGATTGCAGTTCTCATCCGTGGTTATTACGGCAAAGGAGAAGGCATGCTTTCAGGAGGAGTGTACCTGTAATCCGGAGCAGTGCCCATATGCAAAGGGGCATTTTGACCGGATCAATGCTGCGGTATTTGATTGCATTAATCATGAACAGAATATTACCAGAGAAGTGATATATGCATATGCCGGGAAACATCAGGTATGTCCGTTCGAGTTCTGTCTGGATGTCAGTCTCTGGGTTGATGGAATTATTTGTGATTATAATTATGTATTTGATCCGCGTGTCAATCTGAAACGGTATTTCGGACAGGGAGTACAGGGAGATTATATATTTCTGGTGGATGAAGCACATAATTTATATGAGCGAGCGAGCAGTATGTACAGTGCGGAGCTATATAAAGAAGAGTTTCTGAAGGTTAAGAAGCTGATAAAGCCATATAGTAATAAACTGGCAGGGAAACTGGATGCCTGTAACCGGGTTCTGCTCGAAATGAAGAAGGAGTGTAATGGATATCAGGTGCTGGAATCTATCGATCCCCTGATCCACAGGTTGTTGTCCGTGCTTGGAGAATATGAGGAATTTCTGGAACAGCATCACGGGCTGCCGGATGAAACAGAGATTCTTGAATTTTATTTCAAGATATATCAGTTTATGAATATTTATGAGCGAGTGGATGAGAACTATGTAATATTCAGTGAACAGGTGAATGCGGACTCTTTTCGTATAAAATTATTCTGCGTAGATACATCTGTTAATTTGCGGGAATGCCTCGATAAGGGGCGGGCAGCGGTGTTTTTTTCGGCAACATTGCTTCCAATCCGGTATTATAAGAAATTATTGAGCGCGGAGGAAGATTATGCGATCTATATCGCTTCCCCATTTCCGAGGGAACATCGACAGATTATGATCGGTTCCGATGTGAGCAGCCGCTATAGCAGGCGCGGGCAGAAGGAATACGAAAAGATCTATTATTATATAGAAAAGCTGATAGGTACCAGAGATGGAAATTATATGGTGTTTTTCCCGTCTTATCGGATGCTTCAGGACGTATATGCGATTGCCTGTGCAGAAGGCCTGGACAAACGGGTGACGCTGATCTGTCAGAATCCGAACATGAAAGAAGAAGCACGGGAAGAATTCCTGCAACAATTTGAAGGAGAGCAGGTAGTTGCTTTCTGTATTCTGGGAGGTATTTTTGCAGAGGGGATCGATCTGACCGGAGAACGGCTGATCGGAACGATCGTAGTCGGGATCGGACTGCCGATGGTATGCAACGAACGGGAGATCCTGCGGAATTATTTTGAAGAAAGGGAAGGCATGGGATTTGAATATGCATATTTGTATCCCGGTATGAATAAGGTGCTTCAGGCTGCAGGAAGAGTAATACGGACAGCCGAGGATCATGGTGTGATCCTGCTGCTGGATGAGAGGTTTCTAAGGAATACCAGCAGACAGTTATTTCCAAGAGAATGGGAAGATTATGAGATTGTACAGATGGATACGGTAGCGGCAGTCAGTGAAAAATTCTGGGTGGAACAGTCGGATAGAAAATGATATAATAGTAATATTATAATCTGACAGCAATTGATAAAAAGGATATGAGTTATGAAAAAATTATACGTCAGTGATCTGGATGGAACTCTGCTGAATCAGCGGGGAGATATTTCGGCGACCACTGCTGAAAAATTGAATACCTGCATAGAACAGGGAATAGCATTTACTATTAATACAGCAAGAACACCGGCAACGACATTTCCTATCATGGCATCTGTGAATCTTCAGATTCCGTTTTCTATGATGAACGGTGTTCTGGTATATGACCCGGGCCAACAGGATTACCTGGAGGTCCATTCGCTTTCCAGAGAAACGGCAATGGTGATACTGGGAGTCATAAAGCTTTATGGACTGCAGTGCTTCATGTATACGATGGAGCATGGAACAATGTATACTTATTATGACAGTGTGGAATCCAGGTCACTGAATAAATTCCGGAATGAACGGATCATGAAATACGATAAGGTATTTACGGAAGTGGATGATCTGAGCATCTGTGCGGATCGGGGAGTTATTTATTTCTTTTTACGTGAGCGGAAAGAACGGCTGATGAATCTGTACCGGGATCTGCAGGCTGTCCGCGGAGCACATGCGATCATGTATGAGGACATCTATCATGAGGAATGGATGAACCTTGAAATCTACAGTGATCAGGCATCCAAATCGGCGGCACTGAACCGGATCAGGCAATGGGGTGATTTTGATTATCTGATCGGCTTTGGCGACAGCACAAATGACATTGAGATGTTTAAAGCCTGTGATGAAACATATGCGGTATCCAATGCATCCGCAGAGATTCAGGAGCTGGCAGATGGTATCATTCCGGGAAATGAAGAAGATGGTGTTGCCCGGTTTTTATATAAGGCATTACATATGGCAGGAAAGGAAAATTAGAAATGGAGCATATAACAGTTCGGGATATTTTAGAAGCAACAGGTGGCACTTTGTTGTGCGGAGATGCAGATACCGAGCTACAGGATATCTGTATTGATTCGCGTATAGTCAAAGAAGGAGATTTATTTGTGCCGATTATCGGAGAACGGGTAAATGCACACCGGTTCATTGAGCAGACTTTAAAGGTCGGAGCGGCAACACTGACGTCGGAGCATTATGCAATGAACGCACAGAAACCGTATATCAAGGTAAAGGATACCTGTCAGGCATTGACGGACATCGGATTCTATTTAAGAAAAAGGATTGAAATACCGGTAGTAGCAGTAACCGGAAGCGTTGGAAAGACGACAACCAGAAATATGATCGCGGCTGCACTTCGGGCACAGTATCAGGTGTTTGAAACACAGAAGAATTATAACAGCCAGATCGGACTTCCGATCATGATTTCCAGGGTTGGAAAACAGGATGAGATGGCGGTTCTGGAATGTGGCATGAGTGAGGAAGGTCAGATTGACATTCTGTCACGGATGTGTGAGCCGAAATATGCGGTGGTCACAACGATCGGTCTTGCGCATATTGAACAGTTAAAGACGCAGGAGAATATCCGAAAGGAAAAATTATCGATCATAAACGGATTGCAGCCGGGAGGTGTGCTATTTTTAAACGGTGATGATAAGATGCTTGCGGAAATGAGAGGAAAGATGCCATGTGAAGTCCGGTATTATGGTACACAGGCATGGTGTGACTACCGGGCAGAGGATATCCGGTTTGATGCTGATCGCAGTTATTTTACCTATGTGCATGGAGAAACGAGGATACCGGTAGAGCTTAGCATGCTCGGACTGCATAATGTACTGGATTGTCTGGCTGGTCTGGCAGTCAGCGATCAGGTGGGAATTCCGGTGGAGAAGGCCGCATTGCAGTTCCGGGATTTTCATGGATTACGGCAGAAGATTTTACGACTGGAGAATCGGTTTACGATTATTGATGATACCTATAATGCAAGTCCGGATTCTATGAAGGCAAGTCTGGATGTGCTTTGCAATATGAAAACAGAGGGCAGGAAGATTGCGGTTCTTGGCGATATGTTTGAGCTGGGAACGGATTCGGAACGGTATCATTACGAGGTCGGAGAATATCTGGCAGGACTTCCGGTAGATGAACTGGTTGTAGTCGGAGAACGGGCAAAAGCGATCCATAAGGCACTGATCGATCATAAGTCCAGAATACTGGTTTCCGAATATATGGATAATGAAGAGGTGGCAATGTATCTGTTGGGAACTCTGATGCCGGATGACATTGTATTGATCAAAGGATCAAACGGTATGAAGATGAATGAAATCGTAGATTTACTGCAGAAAAGTAATTAATAAATTGTTTAGAAAAAAATTGTCGCACTGCATTGACAATTTCCGACGAATTTATTATAATCACAATAAATCAGTAATGATTACTATTTTTGAGAAAAGGAGTTTTTGATATGAAATTTGTATGTTCAGTATGTGGTTATGTTTATGAAGGAGAGCAGGCACCGGAAAGATGCCCGCAGTGTGGAGCACCGGCTGAGAAGTTTGTAGCACAGAGCGGTGAGAAGACCTGGGCTTCTGAGCATGTGGTAGGAGTTGCACAGGGTGTCAGCGAAGATATTTTAGAGGATTTAAGAGCTAATTTTAACGGTGAGTGCAGCGAGGTCGGTATGTATCTGGCAATGGCCCGCGTAGCTTATCGTGAAGGATATCCGGAGATCGGAATGTATTATGAGAAGGCTGCTTATGAAGAGGCTGAGCACGCAGCGAAGTTTGCAGAGCTGTTAGGCGAAGTCGTAACAGACAGCACAAAGAAGAATCTGGAGCTTCGGGTAGAGGCTGAGAACGGTGCAACTGCCGGTAAGACAGATCTGGCTAAGAGAGCAAAAGCTGCGAACCTGGATGCAATCCATGATACAGTTCATGAGATGGCTCGTGATGAGGCTAGACATGGTAAGGCATTTGAAGGACTTCTTAAGAGATACTTCGGCTAGGATCAGAGAAGAATTTGAGAGGAATAGGTATCAGTTACCTGTTCCTCTTTTTTTGTCTGCGTAGACACCGAACCGGTAACTGTGCCTGCAGGTATTAGGACCACTGGGGGAATTTGTGCAATTTGTCTGTATAAAACGATAAAATCTGAAAGTCGTTGTTGAATAGTTGAAAAAATTGGAAGAGTGCTTGCAAAGGTTGCAAAAAGAAGGTATTATCAAGCTAATATATGAATTACTTATATGGTTAAGAGATGGAGGAATTGTTATGAGTACAGTTAAGAAACCTGAGACTAAAGTAGAAGCTAAGGCAGCAGATAAAGTAGAGGCAGTAAAGGTAACAGCTAAGAAGGCAGAAGCACCAAAGGCAGAGGCTGTAAAGAAGACAGAAGCACCAAAGGCGGCAGTTAAGAAGGTAGAAGCACCAAAGGCAGAGGCTGTTAAGAAAGCAGAAGCACCAAAGACAGCAGTTAAAAAGGCAGAAGCACCGAAAGCAGCAGTTAAGAAAGCAGAGCCTGCAAAGAAAGCGGAAGCACCAAAGGCAGCAGCTAAGAAAGCAGAACCGGCGAAGAAGACAGCAGCTAAGAAAGCACCTGCAAAGAAGGCTGAGAAAGCAACCGAAGAGGTTTATATCGAGTTTAACAGTGCAAAGGTTTCAACTGCAGATATCGTTGCAAAGGTAGTGGAAGCAACCGGCAAGAAGGCATCTTCCATCAAAGTGCTGAATGTATATATCCAGCCTGAGACAGGAAAGACCTATTATACAGCAGATGGCGTGAGTGGAGAAATCGAATACTTATTCCAGTAATTTATTATTTGTTCAAACGGATATAGAAATAGCAGGACTCTTGTATTGACACAGATGCAGGATTCCTGCTATTTTAAATTATGTGAATAAATCTGACAGCCTCAGAGATCATATGATAGTGATGTGGAATATGCAGGATGTTTGGGAGGAATAGGAATGAAGAAGTTTGGATTGCTGTTGGCAGGGATCAGCCTGCTGATTGGCAGCGGATATACAGGGTGGTTCAGTGGGAATCAGATTGCGTATGCTTATGCAGAAGAAGCAACGGATACAGAGCAGGCAGATACAGAGCAGGCAGGCGCAGAGACGGTAGCTACAGAGGAACCGGCTGTGGAGGAGGATGACACAGAGGAACTGGATACAGAAGGGGGAGTTATAGAGGAAAGCTCCGAACAGGAGAATTCAACAGCCCTATTTACAGAGGAGTTGCAGACGGAAGATGCAGATAGCCGGAATGCGGCATCCAATATTACGATTGATGCAGCACACTTTCCGGATGCAAACTTCCGGACGTATATTTTGGATAAGGAGAATGGGGTTGATGCTAATGGAGATGGCATATTATCTGTGTTGGAAATACGTAATTGTAAAGAATTAAATATTGAAAAGTACGGTATTCAGGATCTGACCGGTATTGAATATTTTACATATCTGAAGTACTTAAATGTAAGTAAGAATGCATTGACGAAGATTGATATCAGTAAAAATTCCAAGCTGGTTGATTTGAAATGTACCGGGAATGCACTTACTGCACTGAACCTGAAGCAGAATACAAATCTGGAAACCCTGGACTGCAGTCAGAATCAGCTGACAGCACTGGATGTTACGAAGAACGAAAAGCTGGTTGATTTGAAATGTACCGGGAATGTACTTACTGCATTGACACTAACAGAAAATTCCGAGCTGGAATATCTGGATTGTGAAGGAAATAAATTAAGCAGTCTGAATGTGAGCGGGAATAAAAAGCTCTTATATTTGATTTGCGGAAATAATGTAATTACGACACTGGATTTGCAATATAACCTGAAGCTGGAGCGGTTAAGCTGTAGTCTGAACCGGCTGGCAACATTGGATTTAAGCCGGAATACCGCATTGCTGTATCTGGAATGCGAGAATAATAAGCTGACAACGATTGGCTTCGGAAATCTGGGAAAGCTTCAGTTTCTTAACTGCAATGGCAACCGGTTAAAGGCACTGGATCTCAGAAAGCAGACAAAGCTTCAGTATCTTTACTGTGATTACAACCGGTTGTTTGCACTGGATCTTACCGGAAATCCGGAACTCGCCATTCTCTACTGTTCCAACAACGCACTTCCATACCTGAATCTGGAGAAGAATACAAAGCTTCAGGATTTTCGGTGTGAAGGAAATACATATGGAATAAAGCCGGACAGCAAGCGCAGATATAATCTTTCTAAAATAGCCGGACTGAATATTAAGAAGCTGAGCGGGATCAATGGTGGTACTCTTTCCGGTAGTCAGGTGACGATGGATAAAAATGCAACACAGATTACATATACCTATGACTGCGGTAACAAACAGAGTGCAAGTTTTACACTAACGGTTCCGGTCAGCGGGATCCGATTAAACCAGAGTAATTTAAAGCTTCAGAGAGAAGCGACCTATACATTGAAACCAACGATTACACCATCAATGGCCACGAACCGGAAACTGAAATGGACATCTTCCGACAGTAAGATTGCAACGGTGACTTCATCCGGACGGGTTAAGGGATTGAAAGCGGGAAGCGTAGTGATCACCTGCCAGGCAATGGATGGAAGCGGACAGAAGGCTACCTGCAGAGTGACTGTGGATACATACACACATACAGAGGCATTTGTAGCGAGATTATATACGGAGGCATTGAACCGGCAGCCGGATCCGGCCGGACTAGCATATTGGACACAGGAAATCCAGACCGGGAAACGAACACCGGTCGCAGTTGCCAGAGAGTTCTTTTTCTCACCGGAATTTAAAAATAAGAATCTGTCCCGAACAGAGTATGTGAAGGTCTTATACCGGACATTTATGGGACGGGAGTATGATAAGGCCGGACTGGATTACTGGGTAAAAAGATTAAATTCCGGAGACAGCCGGCGCAATGTGTTAAATGCATTTGCCGGATGCCCGGAATTTCAGAATATCATTAAAAAGTTTAAACTAAATTAGTTTTCGGATTTCTCAGAGGAGTGTTTGGAAGAACGATGCGGCAGCAGCTTTCGGAAGATGGCTGCTGTTTTTGCACGCTTGGCATCGGTATCTGCTTCCTGTTTCTCATATTTGGAACGCAGATAGACACCGGCTTCCGGCCGGTTTGTGATAATGCCGTCTATTTCTTCTTCCAACAGACGACTGATCGCTTTTGGGTCATCGGTCGTCCAGGCATAGACCGGAATCTTGTTCTGTGTCATACGCAAGAGGAAATCCGGAGTGATCAGCAGGCAATAAGCAGAGATAAAGTCTGCATGACAGTCGCGTAATCTGCGGACCGGAAAATATTCATTAAAATGAGTCCGGAAATCAGCTCCCTTGACACCGACTAGCAGTCCGACCGTTACATTGGGGTCGATGTGTTTTACCCGGCGCACGACAACGTCCAGAAAAGACTGCAGACGGTATTGGTCATAGGAATAATAGGTATTTACCATACTGATGAGCCGTTTCTCATAACCGGCTTCTTTTAATTCAATCAGTAAATGGATCTTGTTCCGGCAGAACTTTAAAACTTCTTCCAGAGTCGGAATGTGATATCCCAAAGCTTCCGATGCATCCGCAAGCTGCTGATATGTCAGAGTCCGGAGAGGAATATTGTTGATGGCCTCATCATGATAAACCACCAGTATCTTATCGAATGTCTGTCGCACATCCAGCTCGATGGCGTCAGCATGGACATCCATTGCAATCTGAAAGGCTTCCATTGTATTTTCACGGGCAGCCAGGTAAGAGGCACCTCGATGGGCAATGATTTCTGAACTCATAATAAATGTTACATCCTTTCTATCCTATATGCGTATGTTTAAGTTAAAAAGTAAGGCATAACTTATGTTAGTCTGATTTTAACGGAGAATTCTATGGAAAACAAGTGGTATTTGTGTAGAAAAAATGAAGAAATCATGTAGTTTATTAGTCATTTTTTTTGTCGTGCGGAAGAGGTTTGCAAGCAAAGGAAAATAATGGTAGAATAGCCATATATTTTTTATCGAAGGGGAAGACTATGAAAAAAAGAAACGTTGGTGCAATTCTTGTGCTGATCGTGTTGACTGCCGGAATATTGCTATATGGCGGTGAACGGTTTTTTGCAGTACAAATACATAAAAATAATATGATTTCATCGGCGGAAGATCTGGGAATCCGGATTACAGATCAACTGCAGGAGGGCAACACTTCGTTTTCTACTTATGTCAATGGTCTGAGTGAGGCCAATCTGGTCGGAATCAATCACGGGCTGGATGGTTTTTTCGGACATGTTGCATCCTATACGGTTTTGCGGAAAGTGAATCCTCAGGTGCAGCAGGTACGATTTGACCTGGAACTGTCAGATAATTATTATGTGTACCAGAATCTGGTCAACGGACTTCCGATCGAAGGGAATGAGACCGCACAGAATCTGGCAGATAAAGTACAGGAAATCTTAGGGCAATGCGAGGATATGACAGATTATGAGAAGGTGGTATACTTCCATGATTATCTGGTTACGCATACGGTATATGGGTTCCTAAACGGAGATAAAGAAGAGTTATCCTATACAGCTGCAGGTTCTCTGTTATACGGTACATCGGTTTGCAATGGCTATGCGGAGGCAATGGAGTTATTGTTGATGTGCAGCGGTATTGATACTTATATGGTGGTAGGCACTGCAGATGGGGAGAGTCATGCATGGAATATAGTAACAATTAACGGGGAATGGTATCATGTGGATGTGACCTGGGATGATCCGCTGCCGGACACACAGGATCAGGTATTACATGCATATCTGAATATTGATGATGAGGTTATGGAACGGACGCATACCTGGAACCGGGATGCATATCCTGCATGTACTTCCATGGAGTTTAATTATTATGAGCAGGAAGGTGCGGCAGTCAGTAGCTTTAATGAGTTTAAAATCTATGTTTTAAAGAAGATGCGGGAAACAGACCGGATAGAACTGATGGTAAAAAACGCAGAAGAAGAGCAATATGACTGTGGATTTGTAGTGAAATCCGGAGGAGCTAAATCCGTGAACTGGCAGGAATATGAAGGTGAAAATTATACAGTTATGGTAATTACCATACAGAAATAAAGGCAGAATATAAGAAGAACAGTAGATTATAGAAAGAATAAAATAGTGAGGTGACAGAAAGAATGACAAGAACAGAGTTTTTACAGGAGTTACAGGACTCTCTGAGAGGCGAGGTAAATCCATCCATCATTCAGGAAACGGTAAATTATTATACAAGATACATTGATGAAGCAGTTGCCGGTGGACAATCAGAACAGGCGGTTCTGGAGTCTCTGGGACCTGCACGATTGATCGCAAAGTCGATCATTGAGGCGAATTCTGTGAAGCGGAATGCAGAGACAGCCGGTCAGACACAACAGGCACAGGAGGAAGCTCCGAAAAAAAGGAGCGGCTTTACATTCCGCTCCTGGTATGGACGTCTGCTTCTGATCCTGCTGGCTTTTGTGGCAGTCGGTATTATACTGGCGCTGATAGTCGGTACAGCAGTTGTTGTATGGAAGCTGTTGCCGGTGCTTGCCGTGATCATTCTGATCATTGTTCTGGTACGGGTATTTCTGCGAATCGGTAAAGATTAGGGGATTAAGACCATAATATCAGGGGTCAGGATATCAGAGATCGGATAAACTGACAGAAATCAGGCCCTAAGCGTTCCGGCAGATATCGGCTGCAGACCGATGCATATTGCTCGCGGTCTGCCGGAGCGATTCGGAGCATGGCCTCGGATAATTTTTCAACTTGCTCCTGATCCGTACCACTGCAGTCATAATAAGAGATGGCATTGCCTGCGATTTCTTCAAAAATAGACAGGCTGCTTGCCAGAATCGGCTTGTTATAATGCATGGCTTCGATGACCGGAATACCGAAACCCTCTGCTCTGGATGGAAAAAGAAAGCCGGAGCAATGTTCAAAGAGAACGGATTTCTGTTCCTCATTGACATATCCCAGGGAAACAAGTCCCGGAGTCGTCTGGCTGATCTCATCATAGAGCTTCTGAATGTCGGCCTCCCGGATCTTGCCACCGAGATACAGGTTCTTTGTACCGCCGGATTTCCGGTAAAGCTGATAAGCCTTTAGCAGAAGATCGGTACCCTTTCGTTTCTCCAGATTTCCGATATATAAGAAATAATCCTCATTCAGGATCGGAATATCCGGAAACAGAACCGTTGGAGACGGCAGAGTATCCTCATTGACCGGATTTTTGATAATAATGTAGCTGATCAGATTCGGTAAGGCAGTTGCTTTTGCAAAGCGCTGCTCGACATCCCGCTTGGTCTCCATGGAGTTATAGGTCAGACCGTCTGCCTGTTTCATGGTCTGTTTTAATCCGTATTTAAAATAAATCGGATAGATATGTCCATGATTTTCCGGCTGGGTTAATGGGAAAACATCATGGATGGTGACCAGAATCTTACCGGAAAACCGTTTCAGACGAACCGGAATTAAATTATTCGGCTCCCAGAACAGATCCGGATGATAGTAGTCTAACGAGTCCTGAACGAACCGGAAATATTTAAGCACCTGAACACTCTGGGAAATCTGCGTACCATAGGTAACGATCGGGACACCGCGTTCGGCCAGATCAAGCATCTCATCGCTGGTGGCAATATCACTCAGCAGAGTAATTTCGAAGTCAGGTTCTTTGAGTAATTCTATTAAAAAGTCATATAAATACATGCCGATTCCACTTGGATGACTGCCAAGTGAACGTGCATCTACTAATAATTTCATGTTTTTTCACCGCCTTTGCTAGATTATAGCTTAATTAATATGGGTTTTCAATATTGTTTCCGGAAGAAAAGAAGGGTATGATAAGAACAGAATAAAACAGGGTGAAAGGGGTATGCATATGGAAGATAAGATAAAGGAATTAAAGGAAATTGTACATGCAAGCAGTAAGGTTGTGTTTTTTGGCGGAGCAGGTGTGTCAACGGAAAGCGGTATCCCGGATTTCAGAAGCGTGGATGGACTGTATAATCAGAAATACAAGTATCCGCCGGAGCGGATTATCAGCCACAGCTACTATAGAAGCCATCCGGAAGAGTTTTTTGAATTCTATAAGGATAAGATGATCTTTACAGATGCGAAGCCGAATGCTGCACACATCCGGCTGGCGGAGTTGGAACGAGAAGGCCATGTGCAGGCAGTGATCACGCAGAACATTGACGGCCTGCATCAGATGGCAGGCAGTAAGGAAGTGCTGGAGTTGCACGGATCGATCCACCGGAACTATTGTGAAAAGTGTCACCGGTTCTATGATCTGGACTATGTGGTTCAGGCAGACGGAGTTCCGAGATGTGAGTGCGGCGGGATCGTAAAGCCGGATGTGGTTTTATATGAGGAAGCATTGAATCAGCAGACGATTGAGAAAGCATTGTATTATATTTCACAGGCGGAGGTGCTGATTATCGGGGGAACATCATTGGTAGTCTACCCGGCAGCGGGAATGATCGATTATTTCCGCGGAAAGCATCTGGTAGTGATCAATAAGGCACCGACACCGAGGGATGAGAATGCGGATATTCTGATTCAGGACAGTATCGGAAAAGTGTTCTCACAAATATAAAGGAAACAGGAGAAAATCTGAAAAAAACATAAATTTCTTTTTCTGTCAGATAATTTATGCTATACTGTAAAGTATGAAAAGTTATAGTAAAAAAGTGTGAGGAGTGATCATGTGCAGGGAAATTTTTCAGAGATTACAAAGGAATTGGTGGATTTATCGGAAATCTGCAGAAAGAACGGCAGCATTGATCCACAGCTGTATGTAGAATATGATGTAAAGAGGGGATTACGGGATATTAACGGTAAGGGAGTTCTGACAGGACTTACCGAGATTTCTAAGATTCAGTCATATACGCTGGTAGATTGTGAAATGGTTCCGTGCGATGGTAAATTGTACTATCATGGTGTTGATATTGAGGATATAGTCAGTGGATTTATTAAAGAAAAGCGGTTTGGATATGAGGAAACCTTATATCTGTTGTTGTTTGGAACACTTCCGACACAGGTGCAGTTAGATCAGCTGAATCATTTACTGGAGGAGTATCGGTCACTTCCAACCAGCTTCGTGCGGGATATTATTATGAAAGCACCGAGTAAAGATATGATGAATACACTGGCCAGAAGTGTACTGACATTGTATGCGTATGACGACAGGGCAGATGATACATCATTGCCGAATGTATTAAGACAGTGTCTGCAGTTGACAGCACTGGTGCCGCTGATTTCTGTCTATGGTTATCAGGCATATAAGCATTATCATGATGGGCAGAGCCTGTTCATTCATCTGCCGCAGCCGGGGCTGTCAACCGCAGAGAATATTTTATATCTGTTACGTGAGGATAGCAAATATACTGAGCTGGAGGCGAGAATTCTGGATCTGGCGCTGGTGCTTCATGCAGAGCATGGCGGTGGTAATAATTCCACATTTACAACTCATGTTGTAACGTCATCCGGAACGGATACGTATTCCTGTATTGCGGCATCTCTCGGATCCTTAAAGGGACCGAAGCATGGCGGGGCCAATATCAAGGTAGTCCGGATGTTTGAGGATATGAAAGAAAAGGTCAACGACTGGACGAATGAGGAAGAAATCAGACAGTATCTGAAGGATCTGTTAAATAAGAAGGCATTTGATCATCAGGGACTGATCTATGGAATGGGACATGCGGTTTATTCTATTTCGGATCCTCGTGCGAATATTTTTAAGCAGTTTGTAGAGAAGCTATCGGTTGAAAAGCACCGGGAGGAAGAATATGCACTGTATGCGCTGGTGGCCAGACTGGCGCCGGAGGTAATAGCCGAGGAGAGAAAGATTTATAAGGGTGTCAGTGCCAACGTGGATTTCTACAGCGGTTTCGTATACAGTATGCTGGATCTTCCGACAGAGCTTTATACACCGATCTTTGCAATTGCAAGAATGGCCGGCTGGAGTGCGCACCGTATGGAAGAGCTGATCAATCAAGGCAAGATTATAAGACCGGCATACAAATGCGTAGCGAAGACACAGGAATATATACCGATGTCGGAACGTAAATAAGGAAATATCAGAATTTATAGAAATATTTGATTTATAGAAGAAACAGGAGAGAATATGGAACAGTTACCCAAAGATCCTATGATGCTGCTATCGGTTGTCAATACGAAGCTCCGAGATTTTTATCCGTCTCTGGACGCACTCTGTGAGGATATGGAGGTGGACCGGCAGGAGATTGAGACGATCTTGCAGAAAATCCGGTATCAATATAAGGAAGACTTGAATCGTTTTGTATAGTAAGGAAAAGGGACAGTCCGGAGAAGGGACTGTCCTTTTTGAGCAATATGCACAAAGAATAAAACAGAAAATTGTTAGCACTCTACTTAAATGAGTGCTAAAAAGTTGTTGACAAGTGAAAATAGCTGTGTTATATTCGGAATAGAACAAAGAAAAGGAGGTTTTCAATATGGATGCTGAGAAATTTACAAAGAAATCACTGGAAGTAATTGAAAATTGTTCCAAACTTGCCTATGAATATAACAATCAGGAGATTGATCAGGAACACCTGTTACTTAGTATGGTGACCACCGATGATTGTCTGATTGCCAAGATGATAGAAAAGATGGGAATTGATCTGAAAGGGTTTACTGCAGAATGTGAACGTGCAGTGGCATATCGGCCGAAGGTAACGGGTACCAGTGACGTGTACATGAGCCGGGAGTTTACAATGACACTGATGGATGCCGAGAATGAATCAAAGCAGATGGGGGATGCCTATATATCTGTAGAGCATATCTTCCTGGCAATGATCAAGAAGGCAAATAAAGCAGTACGCGGTATCTTTCAGAAATACGGAATTACCAGAGATGCGTTCCTGAAAGCATTGATGTCTGTCCGGGGAAATCAGAAGGTAGAGACGGATAATCCGGAGGCTACGTATGACAGTCTGTCCAAGTATGGCTATGATCTGGTAGAGCGTGCGAGACAGCAGAAGCTGGATCCGGTAATCGGCAGAGATCAGGAGATTCGAAATATTATAAGAATTCTGTCCCGTAAGACGAAGAATAATCCGGTTCTGATCGGTGAACCCGGTGTAGGTAAAACTGCTGCAGTAGAGGGTCTGGCACAGAGAATTGTCCGGGGAGATGTACCGGATGGATTAAAGAATAAGCAGATTTATGCATTGGATATGGGTTCTTTGCTGGCCGGTGCCAAATATCGTGGTGAGTTTGAGGAACGTCTGAAGGCAGTGCTGGATGAGGTTCGGAAGAGCGAAGGAAAAATCATTCTGTTTATTGATGAGCTGCATACGATCGTAGGTGCCGGTAAGACGGATGGTGCCATGGATGCAGGTAATATGTTAAAACCAATGCTGGCAAGAGGTGAGTTGCATTGTATCGGTGCAACGACTCTGGATGAATACCGGCAGTATATTGAGAAGGATGCCGCACTGGAGCGGCGGTTCCAGCCGGTTATGGTAAATGAGCCAACGGTAGAGGATACGATTTCTATCCTGCGTGGATTGAAGGATCGGTATGAAGTGTTCCATGGTGTTAAGATTACGGATGGTGCACTGGTATCTGCGGCAACGCTTTCCAACCGATATATTACCGACCGTTTTCTTCCGGATAAGGCAATTGACCTGGTGGATGAAGCCTGTGCCATGATCAAGACAGAGCTTGATTCCATGCCGATGGAGCTGGATGATATGTCTCGTAAGATCATGCAGTTGGAGATTGAAGAGGCCGCCTTAAAGAAAGAGGATGACCGGTTAAGTAAGGAACGGCTGGAAGAACTTCAGAAGGAATTGGCTGAATTAAAGGATCAGTTTGCAGGAGCTAAGGCAGACTGGGAGAAAGAGAAGAAAGAGGTTGAGCATGTTACAAAGCTTCGTGAAGAGATAGAATCTCTGAATAATCAGATTCAGATTGCACAGAGAAATTATGATCTGAACCGGGCAGCGGAATTGCAGTACGGCAAACTTCCACAATTGCAGAAAGAACTGGAAGAAGAGGAAGAACGGGTGAAAGCCGAAGGGCATACATTGGTACATGAAAGTGTTACCGATGAAGAAATTGCAAAGATCATTTCCCGGTGGACCGGTATTCCGGTAGCAAAATTAACAGAAAGTGAGCGAAATAAGACACTGCATCTGGATAAGGAGCTGCATAAACGGGTTGTCGGACAGGATGAGGCAGTGGAACTGGTAAGTGAAGCAATCATTCGTTCCAAGGCAGGTATTAAGGATCCGACGAAGCCGATTGGTTCGTTCCTGTTCCTTGGACCTACCGGTGTCGGTAAGACAGAGCTTGCCAAGACATTGGCAGCCAGTTTGTTTGATAATGAGGCCAATATGGTGCGTATCGATATGAGTGAGTACATGGAGAAACATTCCGTGGCAAGACTGATCGGAGCGCCTCCGGGATATGTAGGTTATGATGAAGGCGGTCAGTTGACAGAGGCTGTTCGGCGGAAACCGTATTCGGTAGTTCTGTTTGATGAGGTAGAAAAAGCACATCCGGATGTATTTAATGTACTGTTGCAGGTATTGGATGACGGACGTATTACGGACTCAAAGGGTAAAACCGTTGATTTCAAGAATACGATTCTGATCATGACCTCCAACATCGGTTCCCAGTATCTGCTGGAAGGAATTGACGAACAGGGTAACATTAAGCCGGAAGCACAGGAAATGGTAATGAATGAGCTGCGTGCGCATTTCAGACCGGAGTTCTTAAACCGTCTGGATGAAACCATTATGTTCAAGCCATTGACGAAGGAAAATATCGGCGGTATTGTTGACCTGCTGATCACAGACCTGAATAAGCGGCTGGCAGACCGTGAGATTGAAATCAGTGTTACGGACGAAGCAAAGGCATTTATTATCGATCATGGTTATGATCCGATTTACGGTGCAAGACCGTTGAAGCGGTATCTGCAGAAGAATGTAGAAACACTGGTAGCCAGACTGATCTTATCCGACAAGCTCGGAATGAATCAGAAGGTAACAATCGATGTGGAAAACGGAGAGTTGATTGCACGGTAATCAAGTGGATAGGTGATGGATTATGCAAGGGAGAGGAACCTTCGGGTGCTTCTCCCTTTTTGTGTGGTTGGTTATGCAATTGCCGTCCCGCGATGCAGGGAGTGGCTGGTTATGCAGTTGCCGTCCCGCAATGCAGGGAGTGGCTGGTTATGCAGTTGCCGTCCCGCGATACAGGCAGCAGTGCAGGACGCGCTCCCGCTCAAATCGGAACATAGCGGTACATAAGATGCCAGAAAACGGCATCTAAGTACCGATGTTCCTACATGGTCCTGTCACTTGCTCCTGTATCTTGGAACTGATGCGGCATGCACAGATTTTGTCCCATCGAGTTTGAGTGTACAGGCATAGCATAGAGGTGCATTTCGGACATTCGAGATAGCCAATGTAAACAGCTTTCGAAGCGAATGATGATTCTATGAAGGGACGTTTGCACCCGCCGGTACTTAATGAGTGCGGAGCACGAATTTAGTATCCGCTGCGAGGGGCAAATTAGCGGGAGCGGTCCCGGAATAGAACCATCGTAGCGGAGAAAGCGTCAGTCATAGCTTCTGCTCCTTCCCAGAGATACAGACAACTGTGCAGGACGCACCCCATCCATCCGTTGCGGGAAATCCGAAAATGGTCTATAATAAGCAGAGCGTAACGGACAGACGATATAGAATGAGGAGAACACAGATGGAGCCTTCATTACAAAGCACTGCCATTTCAGAACCGGATGGCGGGAATCAGAGCCGGGAGCCGGGAATTACCGGCAGTACCCTGAAGCTGATTGCAATTATTACCATGCTGATCGATCATGCAGGAGCGGTACTGGTCGAGAGATGGATGCAGCAAAGTGCGGATGGTACCGGAATAGATGGAATCTATGCACTTTATATCGGAATGCGGTCTGTCGGAAGAATCGCATTTCCGATTTTTATATTTCTTCTGGTCGAAGGAATGGAGCATACAAGAAACAGGTGGAAGTATCTGATAAGACTTTGGATCTTTGCGATTGTTTCGGAGATTCCGTTTGACATGGCATTTAATCTGGAGAAAAGTCAGATATTTTCCGGACAGCTGCTGGAGCTTGGTTATCAGAATGTATTTTTTACACTGGCAGTCGGACTGATGGTTTGTATTGGAATTCGGATTGTAGAAGAAAAGCCATTCAAAAACGGCATAAAAATCACACTGAATCTGCTGATGACGATCGCAGGTATGGCAGCTGCAGAGCTGTTGCGGACAGATTATGGCGGTATCGGAGTGCTGGCGATTGTTATGATGTATCTGCTCCGGGACAGAAGAGTGATAGCGGTGATCGCATGCTGTATCATTCTGATGTTTTCAAGCAGTCTGGAGATAGTGGCCTTTTTGGCATTGATTCCGATCTGTTTTTATAATGGAGAACGGGGATGGAAGCTGAAATGGGTATTTTATATATTTTATCCGGCGCATCTGCTGATTCTGTGGATGATCGGTTCTCTGACGGGATTGCTTGGATAATATAGGATAGGAGCAATGGATAGGAAGCAGCGGCCGGAAGCTGAATATGAGATAGAAAGAAACGGAGGCGATCAAATGGAGCCGGGAAAGGATTTGCTGAAGAAACGGTTTGCAAAGCATCGGGAAACAGCAGAATACAGAGAGGATTTTAATCGGTTAATGGATATGGAGTTTCAGGATTTTATGAAAGAATTTCTGGATTTTCATACCAGAGTAACAGAGGACATGGTGGATGAGACGGGAAATCAGAATCCAACGGTAGAAGAACGGGAATGGTTTTATTTATACTATGGCGGGGAGCTGTATTCCGATGTGATCAAAGCAAAAGGCTGGGGGCGAATGGTCGATATGGCGCTGGAGCTGATTGACAAGGAACAGCAAAACCGATAAAATACTTTATGTATTATGATTTGACAGAACAGGCAGGGAGAGTTCATTGAAACAGCAGATAACGAAAAATGCAATAGAGACTGCTTTTTTGAAGCTCCTACAGGAGCGGAACTTTGAGAAAGTCATGGTGAAAGACATTGTGGAGGAGTGTGGTCTGACAAGAAACACATTCTATTATTACTATGATGATACCTATAATATCATTGCTGATATTTTGGAGCGTGAGATCCGTGAGATCATGCAGGGAATCAGCGAGGGTCGTGAGCCGGTTGCGGCAATGGGTGACTGTTTTGAATATCTGGAGGAGAATCCGAAGCTGGCGCGACATTTGTTCGCATCGGCTAAGAAGGAGGATATTTACCGGTATGTCTGCAGTGCCGTGGAGATCGTATTAAATCATTCCATTGATGTTCTGGCAGGAGAACAGGCAATTTCACCGGAGGATAAAAAGGTGATCGTAAATACCTGTAAGTATGTAGTACAGGGAATGCTGGAGGAATGGGTGGCTAAGGGAATGAAGTATTCACTGAAGCAGGAGGCTGTCTCTCTAGATCGGTTATTTGGAACCGTTATCCAGCAGGCAATCGAGAATTCAAGAAAATAATTTTAGTACATTTGTGGCTCTGTGTATGGTTTTTGTACACAGAGCCTGTTTTGTTGCTTTCATTTTTCGATAAGAATTGCTATATTAGGTCGTGTAGTTTTGAAAACTACGTCAGTTGGTACGCATAGGATATAAGATGAGAAAGCAGGATTATTGAAATGGGAAAAGGAATGCAGGGTATACTTCGTGGATTGATACAGGCAGGTATGTATCTGGCATATCGTCCAAAGGTAGTATATAAAAATCAGCAGGCCATGGAGGTTATGAACGGAGGTGCACCGGTTGTATTTATCTGTAATCACATGAGTCATAAGGATGGAGCACTGATCGCATCCGTATTGCATAAGAAGCAGCCATATTTCCTGATCGCAAAGGACTGGTATGAGAAGAAGCAGTTTGAAGGATTCTTAAGAACCTATGGTAGTGTGCCGGTGGACCGGACCGGAATGGATACCAGCTGGTATGATGCCTGCAGAAAGCTTTTGGAGGCAGGACATTCAATTCTGATTTTTCCGGAGGGTAAGACCTCGAAAGGAGAAATGAATGCATTTCAGCCGGGATTTGCGGTACTGGCAGAGAAAACCGGTGCAAAGGTGGTAGAATGTGCACATATCGGTTCATATCATTTGTTTTTCGGAGAACGGAAACGGATCCTGATCGGTGATAGCTATACGCTGGAGTGTCCGAAGGACATGCGGAAATCAGCCTATGCAAAGCAGATAGCCGGACAGGCCAGAGAGCGGATTCTTCATATGAAGGAAATTCTGGAAGCCATGAAATCCGGTAAATTAAAGTTCACAGGCGACAAGGCGGATAAGGCGGCATGGGAAATGACGGAAATACAAGGCTATGAGAAGGATGCCAATCCGGCAGCTCCTGTTTCGGAAGCAGCAGCCACGGAAGAACCGCAGCAGTAATCATGAAATTAAGCACACAGTGCTTGATGAAGGAGTCAGAGACTCCGTATATATATTGTAACGAGAGAAAGGAAGAAAAATCATGGAAAGAACAGAAGTAGCAGCAAAGATTAAAGATATGTTAGTAGAGAACTTAAGAATCCCGGCAGAAATGTTAGAGGACGATGCGGAATTATTCGGCGGCGAGATCGGTCTGGATTCCGTAGATTCCCTGGAGATCATTGCAGGAATTGATGATATGTTCGGTGTAAACATGACAGGTGTTGATAAGACAAACTTCAGAGATATCAATGCTTTGACTAATTATGTAATGGAAAATGCGGAGGCGTAATTCATGAAGAAACGGTGCGTAATTACCGGACTGGGAATCATCTGTCCGGTTGGTAATGATGTAAAGGAAAGCTGGGACAGCATTCAGGCCGGTAAATCCGGGTTAGGTGTTGTGAAGTCCATTGATACAGAAGGTTGCTATGCAAATCTTGGCGGCGAAGTTTTCTGTGATGAGCTTCCGGCACCACAGTATGACCGGTCTGCAAGACTTTGTATCAAGGCGGCAGAAGAAGCAATTTCAGATGCAGGACTTTCAGAGCAGAGTGCAGGTGAAGCCGGTGTGATCGTAGGCAGCTGTATCGGCGGTGCGGTCAGCATTGACGAATATCTGACGGCTCAGAAGGAAGGCAAAGAGGATGACAGCCGTATTCCGAATATGGCAGCTTCTTCTATTGCGAACAGTGCAGCCGCTTATCTGGGACTGAATGGTGTAACAGCCAATATCGTAAATGCCTGCGCGGCAGGTACGATGAGTATTGCATATGCATGCGATCTGATTCGTTCCGGTAGCGGCGACATATTCCTGGCCGGTGGTACGGATCCGTTTTCTTCTCTGGCATTTGCCGGATTCCATGCACTGCATGCATTGTCAGAGGAACCATGTTCTCCGTTAAATCACAGTCATGGCATTACCCTTGGCGAAGGCTCCGGTATTCTGGTAGTAGAGGAATATGAGCATGCGGTTGCCAGAGGGGCTAAGATTTACTGTGAGGTAGCAGGCTACGGTGTAAACTGTGATGCTTACCATATTACAGCTCCGGATCCATCCGGCGAGGGCCAGATGGATGTTATCCGCAGAGCATTGTCTTCCGCAGAGGTCACTCCGTCTGAAATCGCATATGTGAATGCACACGGAACCGGAACTGCGAAGAATGATGAGGCAGAATTCTTATCTCTGCATACGATTTTTGACGGTACAGACGTATCGGTCAGCTCTACAAAGTCTATGACCGGTCACTGTCTGGGTGCAGCCGGTGCGGTTGAGGCAGTCTTTACGGTTAAGGCAGTCAGCGAGGATATCCTCCCGCCAACGATCGGATATTCAGAGGAAGATAAGGTGACATTAAAAGAAAAAGCCGGAGATCTGGATTTTGTAGCAAATGACAGCCGGAAAAAGAAAATCCCTATGGCTATGTCCAATTCCTTTGCCTTTGGCGGAACCAATGCCAGTATAATTTTCGCAAAGGAAGCAAAGCAGCATGAGGAGGCTCCGAAGGAGAAGCTTTATATCACAGGTTTCGGACAGGTATTGAGTGCGAAAGAGGATCCGTCAGCAAAGGTAGCAACGGTAGCCCTTGATATGAAGGATTTTACAGATCGTGGTGTGAAGCTTGGCGTGTTCCGGAAGCTGGATAAATTCAGCCAGCTGCAGCTGGTAAGTGGTATCGATGCATTAAAGAGTGCGGATGTGACTGTTTCAGAGGAGAATGAACGCAGAATCGGTACGATCATCGGAACCTCTGCAGGCCCTGTAACCGAGGTATCCAATTTCCAGAAGAATATTTGTGAAAAGGGTGCAACGGCCGGAAGTGCATTTACATTCCCGAATACGGTATATAATGCGGCAGGCGGACATTTCTCAATCTTTACAAAGACAAAGGGTTACTGTGCAACTGTGGCAAATGGTACACAGGCAGGTCTTCAGAGTGTGGCATATGCATGTGACGTACTGGAAAAAGGCAATGAAGATATCATGCTTGCAGCCGGTACCGATGAAGGTTCGGATATGGTAACATTCTTCTATGAACACAGTAAGATCAATGGTGAAAATGTACTGGGTGAAGGTAGTTCAACCATCGTGCTGGAGACTGCAGACAGTGCCAAGAGGCGTGGAGCTCATACTTATGCAGAGGTAGCCGGATATGCCTGCACACATTCCGCAGGCAAGGCAGACTATACAGAAGCACAGGCAATGAAGGATGCGATCAGCAAGGCACTTGCAAAGGCCGGTTATCAGGCATCAGATATTGACAGTGTATATGCTGTAATCAGCAATCAGGATAAGAAACAGGCAGCAGAGTCTGCAGTTCTGACAGAAGTATTTGGTGCAAAAGAGATCAGAGATGTACGGGAACAGACCGGAGACTGCCGGGCAGCCAGTGCCAATGCACAGCTGGTAGAAGCAGCAAAGGCAATTGACGGAGGCAGTGTAAAGCATACACTGGCGGTATCCTATGGTTGTGGTTCTTATACAGCAGTTGTTCTGAAGGAATGCGAATAATAGATCAGAGAGGAATAAAAGATGAGTACAGCAATCGTAACGGGTGCTTCCCGTGGTATTGGAAAAGCCTGTGCTATAGAGCTGGCAAAGGCAGGCTATGATATCGTTGTAAATTATGTATCCAATGAGGCTGCTGCACAGGCAGTCGTTCAGGAAATCAAGGCAATCGGCCGGAAAGCTCTGGCAATTCAGGCAGATACAGCTGACTTAAAAGCTGTACAGGCAATGTTCCGGACTGCAGGAAAGGAGTTTGACAGTATTGATGTGCTAGTAAACAATGCAGGTGTAGTAGATGATAAATACCTGCTGATGCTTCCGGAGGATTCTCTGGAACGCAGTCTGAGTATTAATATCAAGGGATATTTCCATTGTGCGCAGAATGCTGCACTTAAGATGATGCGTAAGAAAAAGGGCTGTATTGTAAATATTTCATCAGTCAGCTCAGTGGTGGCAATTCCGGGACAGAGTGTATACAGTGCGACCAAGGGCGCAGTCAATGCAATGACAGCAACTCTTGCAAAGGAATTGGCACAATATGGAATCCGGGTTAACGCAGTTGCACCGGGATTTATTGCAACCGATATGATCGATCAGATTCCGGAGGATCAGAGAGCAGAGCATTTAAAAGCAGTACCGCTCGGACGCTTCGGAGAGGCGGCAGAGGTTGGAAAGCTGGTTCGTACCTTATGCTCAGATGATATGGCATATGTGACAGGCCAGACGATCGTAATGGATGGAGGCTTAAGTCTATGAATCTGTTAGAAATTAATTCGCGTATGAGGCAGCGCCCGCCATTTCAGATGATCGAGCGGGTGACAGAACTGGTGCCGGGAAAATCTGCAACCGGAATCAAGTGTGTATCAGTCAATGAACCGTATTTTGAAGGTCATATGCCGGGCTATCCGATCATGCCGGGTGTTCTTCTGATCGAGACCTGTGCGCAACTGTGTTCTCTGGTGATTGAGCAGGATGGCATTGATGAAGATAAGATTTATGTACTTTTGAAGGTAAAGGATTTCAAGTTTGTAAAAGCAGTGATTCCGGGTGACCGTCTGGAAATCAAAGCAGAATGTTTGCGGGCCGGAACCGGTCTGTTTGAGTTTGATGTACAGGTATTCTGTGACGGAAAACTGCGTGCAAAGGGTGATCTGATGTTTACAGCAGTCGATAAGGAAAGCATTTATCAGGAAGAATCGTGAGGTGAAGCAGAGTGCAAGCACTGGTGATCAACGGAAGCCCGAAGGGTGCTTCCAGTAATACAATGTGGCTGACCAATGCATTTACCGGCGGTTTTCCGGAAGACGTAGCGGTGAAAACGATAACCCTGCGGGAAAAGAACATCCACCCCTGTATGGGGTGCTTTTCCTGCTGGACGAAAACACCGGGACAGTGTGCAATCAAGGATGATATGCAGGAAATCTATCAGGATATTCTGGAGTCGGATATTATTATTGAGAGCTTCCCATTGTACTTTGCAGGAGTGCCATCCAGATTGCGGATGATGACAGAACGCTGTCTGTTATTTACGAAGCGTTATGAGGGAAGTCCTGAGGATACCTTTCATTCAATTCTGGAGATGGACGAACATAGCTTGAAAAATAAAAAAATGGTGCTGATATCGTCATGCGGCTATGTATCCATGGACACTATGTTTGAAGCATTATTAAAAGAATACGACCTGATCTGCGGAAACGGTAATTATACCAGAATTCTGTGTGCACAGGGAGAACTTCTGCAGGCCGGCAGCCGTACCAGACAGGTAGTGAATTATCTGGAAGAAGTCAGGCAGGCGGGGCGTGAATATATTGAACAGGGTGCAATATCAGAAGAACGACAGAAGATATTGGATCGACAGATGGTGACACCACGGACGTTTGAAGTTTTGATCAAGCGTTACTGGAGTGAGAGAATGAATTAAGAAAAGGGATAGTTGTGAAATGGAAAAGTATGATATTGTAAAACAAGCTAAAATATCTAATTTAATAATTTATTCCTTTATGGTGGCGGTTGGCCTGGCTATGCTTATTTTTCGGGAAATTCCCACGAATGTGGAGACGATTATCTTAAGTGTACTCTGCATTCTGGTTGGCGGAGCTAAGATATTAGGATATTTTTCCAATGATCTGTACCGACTGGCGTTTCAGTTTGATCTGGCGATCGGACTTTTTCTGGCGATCATTGGTGTGCTGACACTGATCGTCGGCAGCAAAGATCCGCTCGGAACCGTTCGGTTGTTTGGAATTTATATTTTTATTGACGGATTATTGAAATTACAGACAGCAATTGATGCTAAGAAATTTGGAATTGCGAGATGGCTGGTGATCCTATTGACGGCAATCTTAATGGTAGGAGTGGGAATTGTAGGACTTCTGGCTTCTTATCTGGAACAGATTTCTCAGTTGATCGTACTGGATGTGTCGCTGATGCTGGATGGACTTGTAAATATCTGGATCACGGCTTATACTGTCCGGATTCGTGCAAAAAAGAAAAATCTGGAAGAGCGATTCGGACTGAAAGAGTAAGAAAGTATTCAGAATTTTATTGTATGAAACAGGTGAAAAATGACTCCCGGAATGCTATAATGAATTGCGGTAAATTTATAATATCATGAAGGGAGAATACAATATGAAAAAGATGTGGAAGCGGATATTGGCGATGACTATGTCGGCAGCAGTACTGGCAGGCACGTTTTATATTCCGACCTATGCAGAAGACATTTCAGAGGAACCTGTAGTATTGGAAACAGAAGCTGCAGATACAACAGAAATGACGACAGAAACAACGGAGACAGCGGTAGAGACCACAACGACCGGGGGAGAAGATACGGAGCTTACAGAGGATACCGTATTGCCGGAAACACAGGAGAGTGCTACGGACGGAGCAGGTTCTTTGAATTATATCTATATGGACGATACGAATCTGTTTCAGGGAGATGAACAGACCATCGTAGTCAGTGTGGAGAGCCTGAAGGCAGTTACGGATAAATTGCAGGATATCCGGCTCGGGTATACGATCGATGGTGAAGAAGAAACAGTTTCTTATACAGAAATCCGGGATGATTTAATTTTATTTGAAAAGAAGTTTGAGCAGGCAGGTAAGTATGCACTGCTTTATGTTGATATTGTGACAGATGCAGGAACCAGACGGATCCTGTTTTCGGACTATGAGGTAACCGCAGAGTTTCAGGTAGAGGAAACCATCGGTTATGTGGATGGCGGCATTCAGATGGAGACCTATGCTGTCGGAGAAGACGGACTGGTTCCGGTTGCGGATCTTAATACAGTGTTGCCACAGATGCGCAGTGCCAAAGGAGAAGTAGTTGTTGTCCTGGATCCGGGACATGATAAGGTGCATTGCGGTGCAGCAGGAAACGGACTCCGGGAAGAGGATCTGACACTTAAGATCGCACAGTATTGTAAAGCGGAGCTGGAACAGTATCGGAATGTGAAAGTATATATGACCAGAAACGATGGCAGTTGTCTGGATCCGAGCAGCAACGGTAAATGTATGGTCGCCAGATGTAATTATGCAGCCAGTGTGGGAGCGGATCTGTTGGTCAGCATCCATATTGATGCAGGAAGTGCAACCGGCAGTGGTGCTATGGCAATCGTTGCAAAGAAAGGAAACTACCGGGATGATTTAAGTAATGCAACTCATGAAGCAGGACAGAAAATCTTGGATCAGCTGGCTAAGATAGGACTGGCATCCAGAGGACTTCTGGTCCGGATGTCCGATTCGAACGGAGAGGAATATCGTTATCCGAACGGTGCGGTTGCAGACTGGTATTCAATCACCAGAAACTGTATCAAAGTCGGAGTTCCGGGAATTATCATGGAACACGGATTCATATCGAATCCGTCGGATGTGGCTAATTTCTTAAACAGCGATGAAAAGTTAAAAAAGATTGGTGTGGCGGATGCGACCGGTATTGCAGAATATTTTGGACTGAGCAAGGGTTCCAAGGTGGCAGAAGCAATGAAGGATGATTCCATGGAGCCTTATACGGACAAGACCAAGAATGTTCCGGGATTTATTGCATATCTTTACCAGAGCGTTCTCGGAAGAGTTCCGACGAGGAAAGAAGTCTCAGAATGGGTATACATTGTGGATACCAGACAGATGGATGGAACAACGTTGGTTAAGAATTTTCTGAACAGTGCAGAGTTTACGGGTAAAAACTACAGTGACGATGATTACGTGGAGCGTTTATATGAGGTTGTATTGCAAAGAAAATCAGAACCTTCAGGTAAGCAGTATTGGATTTCAAGGCTGCAGTCCGGCAGTTCCCGTGCGTTGATCGCAGATCAGATCAGTCATTCACCGGAATTTGAAATGTTGTGCGCAACGCATGGCATGGCTCAGGGTAGTCACAGCCTTCAGTATGCGAAGACCTATCCGAAGATTGCGGAGTTTGTAACTGCATATTATCAGGGCTTGATGAATCGGAAACCGGATCCGGATGGTCTGGAATACTGGTGCAGGAGTCTGGTACAGGGCGGTTCTACTGCAGCCGATATTACAAAAGGATTCCTGTATAGTCCGGAATTCCGGGGTAGAAATCAGGGACGGGAAGAGTTTGTAGAAGGCTTGTATCAGATATATCTGGGCAGAAAATCAGATCCGAGCGGAAAAGCATATTGGGTCGGCAGACTGACGACGAACAGCATGAGTGAAAAGATTTCCGTGATCAAAGGATTTATCCAGAGTCCGGAATATCAGCAATATTGTGATAAGCTGGGAATATTGGTTGGTAAATTGTAAGAAAAAGGGATTTTGGGTAAGGTTTACTTCCTATAGCAATAATGGTATAATATACTATCGGTTTTCAATCGAAGACCGATAGTATTTCTTTTTATAGGCAGAAGGAGAAACCTATGACAAACACAGTATATGAGAATTTATATGATATTGTAGAACAGAGATTGAAAGAATACGATGGAAAAATGCTTTGCAGAAAAAATGTCTATCTGTTTTCCCTGGATAATGAGCCGGGGATCTGTGATGGAGAAAAACTGTCAACGCTGGAGGCAAACGAGGATTTCTTCCAGGGAGCATTTTTAAGTCTTTTGAACCGGCTTCCGGATGAAGCGGTTACGAAGGACTGGGAATCAAATATAAAATCAAAAAAATCAAAGGTATTTCAGGCAGAATTAATGAATACATTGCTGTCATCTCCGGAAGCATTTATTAAGTCATCTGCGCTTATCAATGATACGATCATGAACCCGAGGATGAGACCGCAGCCGGTATTGGAACAGCTGATCCGGACAACAGATCCGGTACAGCCGGAAGCCGGAGAGAGTCAGCCGAAGCCGGCACGCCCGGGGGTCAAAGACCGGTTATATAAGGTATATCAGAAGTTTCCGGCACCGGTTCGGAAAGTTGCACACAGAATAGTAAGAGGAAAATAAAGTATGAAGATATATATTGATGTTACCAATTTGCTTAGAGTTGATTTCCTGACCGGGATTCAGAGAGTCGTCAGGGAAGTTGTTCTGCGTATGATCCGGAACCGAAAGCTGGATATCGTATTACTGAATTATCATGATGGCTATAAGGAATTTCAGATCATTGATGCGCAGAAGTTTATGGATTATTTTTCAAATGGGATTGGTTCCAAGGATGAATTGGTGACTGATCAACGGGTGAATCCGGTCAATATGCAGCCGGGAACTGTCTTTTTCGATATTGATGGTGTATGGAGCCTGTCCTTAAAACGGAGTCATCTGCTTCCGATTCTGAAAGCAAACGGTGTGAAGCTTGTGGTATATGTGTATGACATTATTCCGATTACGCATCCGCAGTTCTGCCATGAACAGACTGTCTATAATTTCATGACTTATATAGGGGCATATCTGCAATGCGCGGATCTGATCATTGCATCCGCACAGAGTACGTTGGATGAGATTGATAAATTATTGGAACAGTTGAAGCTGCCTAAGATCCCGGGCAAGGTATCATGGCTCGGTTCAGATTTTAATATTAAGAACTCAGATGATACAGAGATTAATCCGGAGGCTGTTGATGCGGTGGCAGCAGGTAGATATGTTCTGATGGTCGGTACGATCGAGCCGCGTAAGAATCATGCGCTGGTGCTGGAGGCATTTGAACATGCTTTGTTTGAACGGGGTATAAATCTGATTTTTGCGGGACGGATCGGCTGGAATGTGCAGGCATTTGAGAAGAAAATCGAGGAACATCCGAAAAGAAACCGGCAGTTGTTTCATTTAAGCGGTATGAATGATGCGACAATAGATTATCTGTATCGAAATGCATTTTGTGTTGCATTTCCAACCTTTAATGAAGGGTTTGGTCTGCCGATCATTGAGGCATTTCAGAGAGGAACTCCGGTTCTGGCATCCGACATCCCGATCCTCAGGGAAGTAGGAGGAGAGCTTTGTGATTACTTTGATCCGAATTCATGGGAGAGCTTTGCCGATACCTGTATGTCATGGGTGGAGAATGCAGAGCGGTATGAAGAGGTAAAGAGAAAGGTCGCGAAGTACCAGCCTGTATCCTGGGATACGGTTACGGAGAAGATCGAGAATGCACTTGAGACCATGAAGGTGGAATATCCATATCCGGTACCGGAGAAGATAAAACAGATGGTATATCTGACCGCACGTTCTGAGGATTTGCTGGAAACACTGCCATATATGGAAGCATTTATGCCATTTATTGAAGAACTGGTAATCTGTTGTCCGGATTCCATGGTGGAGATTATGAAAAAAGAATATCATGGCAGATTTCGATTGCAGTATCTGACAGATTCACAGGTGTTAAATGGAGCAGAATTGCCGGAGGATCATTCCAAACGTAATTTCTTCCTGCGGTGCCTGGCAATGAAGTCGGATTTGATTGACGATGTGTTTATTATGGCAGATGACGATTATCGACCGCTCCATCTGATCGATCAGGATGTTTTCATAAAAAACGGAAAATTCTGTGGATATTATTGTTATCATTTGCAGAACTGGAAAGGAGATCAGAATCATTACTCATCCTTTGATCATTGTATGTTCCGCACCAGACAGTTCCTGCAGGAACAGGGATATTCTACATGGATGTATGAATCACATATGCCACAGGCGATCGACAAGCGGGTTTATCAGGAGATTCTTGAAAAACATCCGGACATTGAGACAAAGGGATATAGTGAATGGAGTATCTTTTTTAACTATGTGAATACAATTTATCCGGGACAGGTGGAGAACCTTCCTTTTGTGGTCATGAGCTGGCCGGGAAGCTGCGGAGCCTGGGATTTAGAGGTATTTCCGAAAGAATATATCTTTGAGAATTATTATCGGGAATTATATGAACCGGGGGAGATTTTTGAACAGTATTCTAAAGACTATTATGCCGGAACGGAGATGGAAAACCGGAAGAAGGTTACTGATTATATGAATTATCATAATGCACATAGTCAGATACGGGCAATGTTCCAGGCATATCGTGCAAATTATGAGATGATATATGGAGAATATCCGACGTTTGCTTTGAGCTTTACTGCAGAAGGCTGCACGATCCGTCTGCCACAGTATATTGGAATTGGTGAGGAAGCATTTACCAGAATTCCGTTCCTGATCCGGAACGAGATTGGATTGGAAGAGGCGGAGATCACATATCGTTATATTGATGTACAGGGCAATGAGATCGTTACCGGTGCTGAGATGAATATGGCATTGGATCAGAAAGAACTGGAGATTCCGGTACGGGGTATCTGGGGCGGCATGAAGGGTATTTTTGAGCTGGAGGTACGATATCGGGGGCAGATATTTAGCGGACGTACGAAGCTTTGTATAATGAAGAAAGGACTGGAAGCATGAAAGCAGAAACAGGCAAGCGGGTACAGCAGGTAGCTGGGTATGTTTTTGTGATACTGGTAACCGGAATTTTATTATATCGCCTTCTGGGATTGTCCGGGCTTGATATAGTCAGATATCCAATCAATTATAGCAGTGGTGGCGATAGCTGGACCGGCATGGCAACAGTGAAATCCATGGCAGATAACGGATGGATCTATAATAATGCATTTCTTGGAGCACCGGATGGTGCAAAATATTATGATGCAACGACAATGGAACTGGTGTTAAATGCGATGGAGCAGGTGTTGGTTTGGATAACCGGAAACTGGGTGCTGGCATTTAATCTGTTTTATTTCAGCGGATATTTTCTGGCGGGTGTGACTGCATATTATGCATTGAAGAAGCTGGATATATCCGGAGTGATCGCTGCACCGACAGCGGTTTTATATGCATTTGCGCCATATCACATGGCAAGGTCTACCGGTCATTTGTTTCTGGGAATGTACTTCATGGTTCCGATCATGGTTTTATTCCTGTTTCGGATGATGCAGGAAGAACAGCTGTTTCAGAAAGGAAAAAGAGGATTTCTGACAGCCGGGAATGTTATGAGAGTGATCACACTGATGATCATGGCACTGACAGGAATATATTATGCATTCTTTATGTGTTTTTTCCTGTGCGTGGTTATTCTGTGTAAGATTTTAAATGGCGAAGGAAGAAAAATACGTCAGCCGTTATTCAGCATCGGCGTGATTGTAGGAACCCTTCTGATCGGTGCGATCCCTAATCTGCTTTACTGGGCACAGAACGGAAAGTCACCGGCTCTTGCAAAAGGCGGAGAAGGGGCGGAAATTTATGGACTGAAAATCATACAGTTATTGCTGCCGATCAAGGGACATCGGCGGGAAGTGCTTATGCGTTTGCGGAATCTGTATGATAGTGCATATCCGTTGGTAAATGAGAATGGAAGTGCATCTCTGGGACTATTTATGGCACTTGGATTTGTACTGCTGTGCCTGGTGCTCTTTGTTGGAAGGAAAAGACTGAAAGAGCAGGGTAATATAAGAATCGCGGCAACATTGAACCTGGCTGCGGTTTTATTTGGAACAATCGGTGGATTTGCGGTTATTCTATCGTTTATTACGGGTTCCATCCGGTGTTACAATCGTTTTTCCATATTTATTGCCATGTTTTCGCTGATCGCGATCGATACGGTGTTACAATGGATCCGAGAGAAATGGTTTCAGGGACGGAAATGGAAACAGATACTTTTTGCGGGCGGGATGCTGATCATTCTGTCCGGCGGTATTTATGACCAGACGGTGCCAAGAAGTCCGGAAACACATACGGTATCGGAACAGATATATGATGCGGATGATGCATTTATAAAACAGATTGAGGCGGTGGAAGAACCGGGAGCCATGATTTATCAGCTTCCATATATGAAATATCCGGAAAATGGCGGCATCCAGCAATTGATGGATTATGGGCTGCTGGTAGGATATCTGCATTCAGATACCTTAAAATGGTCTTATGGTGCGCCGAGTGGAAGAGAAACCGATATATGGATGCGGGAGCTGAATGAGAAGCCGCTTACGGAGCAGATAGATACGATTCGGGAAAAAGGATTTTCCGGTATTTACATTGACTGGAATGCATATCTTCCGGATGAACGGGTTGCCATGGAATCAATATTGGAAACTGAGACAGGGACAACGCCGCTCCTGCATGAAGACGGAATGAAAGCTTATTACAGCTTCAAATAAAACATCGGAAATAACAATCATGATGCAATTGACAGATAAGAGGAGTATACAATGAGAAAAAGAAAGAATCAGATTTTGGCAGCGGTATTAAGTGCGACACTGATACTGTCAGCAACAGGAATTAACAGTACATATGCGCAGGAGACAGGGGCATCGGACGTGGTGACGGAATTACTGTCTCAGGATCAGACGGTGGATGAAACGGCAATTGATCAGATCAAGGCGGTTCTGTTTAATTGTACAGACCATGGCCTTCGGGAATTTCCGGGTGGAAAGGATATAGGTATCACTTTATATTCCGGACAACAGTTGGTTTTATTATCCTATGTAATTGCGGAAGACGGCAGTGGCTGGTATCAGGTGTCAGCAGCATTGGATGGAACCGTTTATGAAGGGTATATCGAAGAAGCATATGTTCTGTGCACCGCAGAAAACTATCAGGAAAAGCTTCCGGTAGAGGATCTGGTTGAACAGGCACGGATTCATGCAGTATCAGATACAGAGGGAGATGCAGAAGAAACAAATACGAAGGCTTCGGAAAAAATAACAGGGCTGGATACAAAGGCACAGGCAGTAAACGCAGACTTTGAAACTTCGATTGCTGCATTTCCGGAAAGCTATAAGACCAGCCTTCGTGCACTTCATGCAGCACATCCGAACTGGGTGTTTGTTCCGCAGATTACGAATATTGACTGGGATACTTTTATTGCGGCGGAGATGACACCGGAGCGGAGTCTGGTGCCAAGGAGTATGGATGATTCTTATAAGGGAAAGCAATCCTGGGCATATGATCCGATCACCGGAGAGTATAAGGGCCTGAGCGGCTATAACTGGGTACAGGCATCAGAGGCTGCGGTTATGTATTATGCAGATCCGAGAAACTTTCTGACGGAGGATTCGATCTTTCAGTTTGAACTTCTGACTTACAACAGCAATTACCAGACGGAAGCAGGCGTAGAGGCGATTATAAACGGAACTTTCATGTCACATGCACAGATGGCGGATGATGTGGTTACATATGCGAAAGCATTCTGCCTTGCCGGTGCACAGACGAATGTCAGTCCGTTTATGTTGGCAGCAAGGGTACGGCAGGAACAGGGGGCAGCAGGAACCTCGCCACTGATTTCCGGACTTTATCCGGGCTATGAGGGATATTATAATTTCTTCAATATTCAGGCTTTTGGAACAACAGAGACCGAGATCTATGTGAACGGATTAAACTACGCAAAAGCGCATGGCTGGAATACCAGATATAACAGTATTGCAGGCGGTGCCAGTATATTAAGTGGAAATTATATTTCAAAAGGTCAGGATACCCTGTATCTGCAGAAGTTTGATGTGGATGATTCCTATTATGGATTATTTTCCCATCAGTACATGCAGAATATTCTGGGGGCATTAAACGAAGGAAAGACAGCTTATTCTGTTTATTCCGGAATGAACATTCTGGATAATACATTTGTGTTCAAGATCCCGGTCTATAACAATATGCCGGTGGCGGCTTCTCCACGGCCGGATCTGGCAAAGGTAAATGAAAAAGAAGTAAAAGCATTTGTTACCAGACTGTATCGGAATATTCTGAAACGGAATGCGGATGAAGCGGGACTTTATTACTGGTATACATGCCTGGCAAATGGTGAGACGGCTGCGTCGGTGGTAGCCAAGTTTGTGAATAGTGATGAGTTTATAAAACAGAAGGCAACCGATGAAGATTATGTGGAACGTATGTATACAACGATGATGAACCGGAAATCAGATGCGTCCGGCAAGGCATACTGGCTGGATGTATTAAAGGCAGGCTGCTCCAGAAAATATGTGCTGGCACAGTTTATCGGTTCTGCTGAATTTACATCTATCTGTGATAAATACGGTGTGGTTAAAGGGCAGATTACCCTGACGGAAGGCAGAGATCATAATGTAGAGCTGACCAAGTATGTAGGCCGGTTGTATCAGACAGCTCTGAACAGAAAACCGGATACAGACGGATTGAATTATTGGACAGAGGCAATCTGGACAAAGACAAGAACTCCGTATGATGTGGCATCACAGTTCATTAATTCGCAGGAGTTTACGAATAAGAAGTATTCGGATAAAGAATATCTTACGATTCTCTACCTGACATTCTTTGACAGAGAACCGGATGCTGCCGGTTACAGCTATTGGCAGCAACAGTTAAAATCAGGTATGAGCAGAGATAAGGTTTTGAAGAACTTTGCTTACTCGGATGAGTTTAAGAAATTAACAGAAGGCTATGGATTGAAGTAGACGGGAGCAGAGTACAGGCAATTCAGAGACGAAGAAGGGTAACAGTACAAATGAGGGCAATGCAGGGAACAAAGAAAAAAGGAAACCTTATAAATGGCAGGGATATTGCGATGCAGGTTGCAATATTCCTGTTTTATGTATGTGCTTTTTCGGTTATATTGACCAGTGGATTGTCGGCAGATGATATGTGGAACAGCAACATACAGGCAGCCTCTTATCTGGGTGGTCCGGGACCGGTAAAGGTTATGCTTGGTCAGTGGAAGATGTGGCTGGAAGCCGGGCGGATATTTCCGTTTTCAAATTATGCGGCATTACTATTTGCGGCAATCCCGTCTGTTCCGGCATACAAGGGATGTATTATCTTTATGACCTGGCTGAGCAACCGGATGGTCGGTCTATGTATTGAGAAACTGACAGAGTCAAAAGGTCTTTCAGTGTTATACATGCTGTTATTTCCGGTTTTGATCCAGATGACACCGGAATTTGACAGTGGTCTATATTGCTATCATATGTTGATCCAGTTGGTTGTGTTTTGGTGTTTTCTTGCATTATGGATGCAACTCCGTTATCTGGATACCGAAAAGAAACGGTATGCAGTGGGAAGTACGATAGCATTTTTTCTGGCACTTGGAACCTATGAAGTGGCATTTCTGTTCCTGCTGGTATTGATGTGGGTGACATTTCGTATATGCGGATCCATACGGAACGGTATACGGAAATTGATTCCGCAGCTGGTTCTGTTTTTCGGAATGCTATCGGCGAACGGAGCTTTGCGGTTGTTTGCTGCGGGGCAGGCATATCATGGAGTGACAGTCAATTTGCAATGGAATGCGGTTTTGCTTACATGGTTAAAGCAGTGTTCCACCTGTATTCCGCTGGGACGGTATATTTGTTCTTTCTTAAAAGAATGCAGACCGTATTCGGAGGTCTATCCGTATACGATCCGGGAGATATTCAGCTGGCTGCAGATATGGGATTATATTGCGGTCGGATTGCTGATTGGGTTGTGGATCTGGCTGGGACGGCATACACAGAAGGAGTCTGCAATTTCAAAACAGAAACTATGGACAATGCTCATCGCCGGAGGTCTGGTATTTGTATTGCCGGGAATTCTGATCGCAGTATCCGCGAAATATCAGCAGACAATCGCTTGGGCAGGCGGACATTTGCCAGCATATATGCAGACTACAGGATTTGTAATGATGCTGGCAGGCGGATATTGGAAACTGATATCCGGAAAAGCAGGATGGAAACGAAAGCTGTTGGAAGCAGGCGGATTGGCGGCAGGAGTGCTTCTGCTGATTTTGAATATTTCAAGTGCCAGGGCAGGAGTGGAGTATATGAACCAGACGAAACGATACCCACAGGAAATGATAAAATCTGCTGCGGATGCCGGCTTTTTTGATATAGTGGAAGATGATAAAACAAAATACGTATTTGGTGCAAACGGATATATCCATGATTCACAGAATTCAATGGAATTTTATAGCAAGCTGACAGGAATGCGGATTTATGCCTGCACGGATGCAGAAGTGCTGGCGAATAGTAGAGGGGAGTGGAATGAGAAGAATCAATACGATTTGACAAGTGATGATGAAAGGGTATATTATGGGATTTTCAATTGGGCAAAAAGGGATTCCGGTCTGTTGTTGATGGGACCGTGTGCAAGGATACAGTCGGGAGAAGGCAGAGACTGTATTGAGTGGATGCAGTTGGAGAATCCGCAGATTTACATACGAGGTGCATCGGAATCGGTCGTTCCCAAGGAATGGAAGATGGTAAGGAGTGGAGACGGATATGCAATTTATCAGCTGTATGGCAGCTATCAGGTCCGAAAAGAAATGGACAACTGGAAGGAATGGCTTGTAATACCGGAGGGAAATGGTATATAAATTCTTAAGATTTGCTGATGAAAACAGGAAATCAGTAAATCCTGGTTTACATGAAAAGTCAGATAGTGTAAAATAGATTAGATTAATATGTTAATTCATAGGAGGATTTGGGAATGAAGGTTGTATTATTAGCCGGTGGTTTTGGAACCAGAATCAGTGAAGAGAGTTATTTAAAGCCGAAGCCAATGGTTGAAATCGGGGAGAAACCGATTCTATGGCATATCATGAAATATTATTCTTCGTTTGGATATAATGATTTTATCATCTGCTGTGGATATAAACAGCATGTGATCAAAGAGTGGTTCGCAGATTATTATCTGCATACCAGTGATATTACGTTTGATTTTACGGAGAATGGAGCCATGACTGTGCATAAGACCTATACAGAGCCGTGGAAAGTAACTCTGGTAGATACCGGACTGAATACCATGACCGGCGGACGAGTAAAGCGGATCCGGAAATATGTTGGCAATGAACCGTTTATGCTGACCTATGGTGATGGTGTATCGAATGTTGATATTGATGCTTTGGTGAAGTTCCATAAAGAACATGGTAAGATTGCAACCATGACGGCTGTCAATGTCGGACAGCAGTTTGGTGTTCTGGATATTGATGAGAATGGAACAATTCATAAATTCCGTGAGAAGCAGGATCGGGACGGCAGTGTGATCAATGGTGGTTACATGGTTCTGAATCCGGAAGTGTTTGATTATATCGAGGGAGATTCTACCGTATTTGAGAAGGCTCCGCTGGAGCGATTGGCGGCAGAAGGACAGTTGAAGGCGTACTTCCATGATGGTTTCTGGAAATGTATGGATACAACCAGAGATAAGAACCAGCTGGAGAAGATGCTGGCAGATGGAAATGCACCATGGAAAGTATGGGAGGAATAATCGGCATGGATATGAGTTTTTACAAGGGAAAACGTGTACTTCTGACCGGACATACCGGATTTAAAGGCTCCTGGATGAGCCGCGTGCTGGTGAATGCCGGAGCGATTCTGACCGGATATTCATTAAACCCGCCGACAGAACCGAATCTTTTCTCCATGTGTGATGTGGAGAGCAGAATGCATTCCGTGATCGGCGATATTCGCGATCTGGATAGATTAAAATCTGTATTTGAAGAGGCACAACCGGAGATTGTGATCCATATGGCGGCCCAGCCAATCGTCCGGGATTCTTATAAGGACCCGGTATACACCTATGAGACAAATGTCATGGGAACTGTCAATGTACTGGAGTGTATCCGGCTGAATACCTGTGTAAAATCATTTGTTAATGTTACGACAGATAAAGTATACAAGAATAATGAATGGGAATGGGGCTATCGTGAGAATGAACCGCTGGATGGATATGATCCGTATTCCAACAGTAAGTCCTGCTCCGAGCTGGTAACACACAGCTATAAGAATTCTTTCTTTGAAGATGGAAGAGTGGCAATCTCCACGTCAAGAGCCGGTAATGTGATCGGCGGCGGTGATTTTGCCAATGATCGTATTATTCCGGACTGTGTCCGGGCTGCCGGGCAGGGGAAGGATATGATCGTGCGGAATCCACATTCCACACGTCCGTATCAGCATGTGCTGGAACCGGTCATGGCTTATCTGATGATCGCACAGAAGCAGTATGAAGATGGCAGTTATGCCGATTATTATAATGTAGGACCGGATGATCTGGACTGCGTGACGACCGGAGACATTGTTGATATGTTCTGCGAGAAATGGGGCAGCGGCATGAAGTGGATCAACCAGTATGATGGCGGTCCTCATGAAGCAAATTTCCTGAAACTGGACTGCTCAAAGTTAAAGACTACATTCCGGTGGAAACCTCGCTGGAACGTGTCAGAGGCATTGGATAAGGTAGTTGAGTGGACAAGAGTCTATTTTGATAAGGGTGATATTCCGGCAATTATGGATCAGCAGATTCAGGAATATTGCACAAAAAGTGAAAATCTGAAATAAAATACAGATCAAATAAGATCAAACGGAAACAGAAAAGGAGAAAGAAAATGTTTGAGAATATGACAGAAGATCAGGCAAAGAAGCAGATTTTGGATATGGTAGCAGACTATTGCGATACCTATCATAACAAGAAGGGACCTTTTAAAGAAGGAGACCGTATCCCATACGCATCAAGAGTATATGATCATGAAGAAATGTGCAATCTGGTAGACAGTGCACTGGAGTTCTGGCTGACAGCAGGACGTTATACGGATGAGTTTGAGAAGAAGTTCGCAGAATATCTTGGCGTAAAATACTGTTCTCTGGTAAATTCCGGTTCCTCTGCAAATCTGAACGCATTTATGGCACTGACATCTCCGTTACTTGGCGAGCGTGCGATCAAGCGGGGCGATGAGGTGATCACGGTAGCAGCCGGATTCCCGACAACGGTAGCACCGGTTATCCAGTATGGTGCGGTTCCTGTATTCGTAGATGTTACCATTCCGCAGTACAACATTGATCCTTCTATGCTGGAGGAAGCGTATTCCGAGAAGACAAAGGCAGTCATGGTAGCACATACTCTGGGTAATCCATTTGACTTAAAGGCTGTAAAGGCATTCTGTGATAAGCACAATCTGTGGCTGGTAGAGGACAACTGCGATGCACTTGGTTCCAAGTATATTATTGATGGTGAAGAGAAGTTTACCGGTACAGTCGGTGATATCGGAACCTCCAGCTTCTATCCACCACATCATATGACAATGGGTGAAGGCGGTGCAGTCTACACAAACAATCCGTTATTAAATAAGTGCATCCGTTCTTTCCGTGACTGGGGAAGAGACTGTGTATGTCCGTCCGGACGTGATAACCTGTGCGGTCACCGGTTTGACAAGCAGTATGGTGAGCTTCCGTTAGGCTATGATCATAAATACGTATATTCTCATTTCGGATATAATTTAAAGGCAACCGATATGCAGGCAGCAATCGGCTGTGCACAGATCGTGAAGTTCCCTGGATTTGTAGAACGCCGTCGGCATAACTTCGACCGCCTGAAGGCAGCACTTGCAGGAACAGAGGAGAAGCTGATCCTTCCGGAGCCATGTGAGAACTCAATCCCTAGCTGGTTTGGTTTCCTGATCACCTGTAAAGAAGGCGTTGACCGGAATCAGGTGGTTCAGTATGTAGAACAGCATGGGGTTCAGACACGTATGCTGTTTGCAGGTAATCTGATCAAGCATCCATGCTTTGATGAGATGCGCAAGACCGGAGAAGGCTATCGCGTAGTCGGTGATCTGAAGAATACAGACCGGATCATGAACGAGACCTTCTGGGTAGGTGTATATCCGGGCATGACCGATGAAATGATCGACTATATGGCAAAGACCATCAAAGAAGCAATACAGTAAGAAGGCTATAGAAAAGGTTGGACATTCGAGATGAATGAGACAAAGGAGATAAAAAAGAATACCGGAGAGAAGCCGAAGAAGGGTCTGGCGGCATTCTGGCAGTTTATCAAGTTCGGACTGGTAGGCGTTTCCAATACGGTTGTATCATATGTAACATATTCTCTGGTGTATTACTGGATCCTGGGTTCTGCCCCGATGGTGGATGGTATCCGGGTACAGATTGCGAATGTGGTCGGATTTGTGATCAGTGTACTGAATGCATATATCTGGCAGAGTAAGTTTGTATTTAAGGAACAAGAAGACGGAGAGCACAGAGTCTGGTGGAAGGTATTGATCAAGACATATATTTCCTATGCGTTTTCCGGACTGCTGCTGACATCCCTGTTACTGGCATTCTGGCTGGACATCCTGCATATTGAACAGTATCTGGGTGGTGTTGCCACATGGCTGACCGGATTCGGACTGCATATGGCAGCAAAGGATGTGGCAGTTTCCCTGGCTCCGTTCTTAAATATGGTAGTAACGATTCCAATCAATTTCTGTATTAATAAATTTTGGGCATACCGTCAGAAAACGAAAACAAGTGAGGTGACCGAATAATGGGTGAAATTAAGTTATTAGACTGTACTCTCCGTGACGGAGGATATGTAAACGACTGGGAATTTGGACATAATAATCTGGTAAGTATTTTTGAACGTGTGGTAGGAGCCGGTGTCAACATTATTGAAGTCGGATTCTTGGACGACCGCAGACCGTTTGATATGAATCGGAGTATTATGCCATACTCTGCAGATGTGGAGAAGATTTATGGCAAATTAGACCGCAAACAGGCTATGGTAGTCGGTATGATCGATTACGGTACCTGCAGCATTGATCATATTCAGCCATGTGAAGAGTCCTATCTGGATGGTATCCGTGTTATTTTCAAGAAGCATATCCGCTGGCAGGCAATTGACTTCTGCCGCCAGTTAAAGGAATTAGGTTATAAGGTATTTGTACAGCTGGTTTCTATTACCAGCTATGAGGATGATGAGTTAATGGATCTGATCAGTCTTGCAAATGATCTGGAGCCGTATGCAGTATCTATGGTAGATACCTATGGATTGATGCACCAGGAGAATCTGATGCATTATTACAAGCTGTTAAACCAATATCTGAAGCCAACGATCGGACTTGGCTATCATTCCCATAACAATTTCCAGATGGCATATGCAAACTGCATCGAGATGCTGTCACATAAGACAGACCGTATGGTATTGGTAGACGGTACCATCTATGGTATGGGTAAGAGTGCCGGAAATGCACCACTGGAACTGCTGGCTATGCATCTGAATGAGCATTACGGAAAGAATTATGACATCAGCCAGATTCTGGAAGCAGTGGATGCCAATGTTATGCCAATCTATAAGATGACTCCTTGGGGCTATAATATGTTCTTCTTTATTGCAGCTTCCAATGACTGCCATCCGAATTATGTGTCTTACTTGATGAATAAGCGGACGCTTTCCGTAAAATCAATTAACGAGATTTTAAGTAAATTAGAGGGTGAGAAGCAGCTGATGTATGATCAGAAGCTGATCGAACAGTTATATCTGGATTATCAGAATATTGAAGTCAATGATGAGAAGGATATTGCAGAGCTGACAGAACAGTTTAAGGGTAGAGATGTATTACTTCTGGGTCCCGGTTTAAGTGTACAGAAGCAGCTTAATAAGCTTCAGGCATATATTGAGGAAAAGAATCCAATCGTAGTGTCTGTTAACTTTATTTCCAGTGAATTAAAGAGCAATTATGTATTCTTAAGTAATTCCAAGCGTTATGTACAGCTGGCAACCGCACTGTCCCTGAATCCGGACATGAAGGTGATCGCGACCTCCAATGTTACCAAGACAGAAGGTAAGTTTGACTATACTATGCAGTACAGTTCGTTGCTGGATCCGGATGCGGATGGAGTATGCATGGATAATTCTTTTGTCATGCTGTTGAAGGTTATGAAGAAGATCGGTGTGAAGAAAGTAGCACTGGGCGGCTTTGACGGATATGCCGGAGATAAGAAGCAGAATTATATCAATGCTTACATGGAGTATAATTTTAATAAAGAGCAGGCGAGCAAGACCAATCAGTATGTGATTGAAATGCTGAAGAGCTTAAAGCAGGATATTGAAATGGAATTTATCACAGATTCCCTGTATACAGAGGAGTAGGATATGAGTAAGTATGAGATTGCAGTTTTTGATGTAGACGGAACACTTCTGGATACCAGAGAGGGTGTGCTTTCGGCAGTCAAAGAAGTGATTGTGAATCATGATCTACCGATGCCGACACCGGAGGTACTGGAAACCTTTATCGGACCTCCGATTCAGGATTCCCTGGCAAAGACTTTTCATCTGGAAAAAGCAAAAGCTGATGAGTTGGCAGCAGAATTCCGGACCAGCTATAAGGGTCCGAACCTGATTAAGGCAAAGCCATATGATGGAATCTATGAATTAATGGATGAACTGGTAAAACGGAATATCAAGATTGCAGTAGCGACCTATAAGCGACAGGATTATGCAGAGGATATTCTGAAGCATTTCGGCTTTGATCGGTATTCCAAGATCTTATATGGGTCTGATTTTGAAGGAAAATTAAAAAAGGTCGATATCATACGGAAATGTATGGTGGATCTTGGCTCAGAGGATTATAAGAATGCGGTTATGATCGGAGACAGCTGGCATGATGCAAACGGTGCCGAGCTGCTTGGCGTTGACTTTTTAGGCGTGACTTACGGATTTGATTTTCATTCAAAAGAAGATGTAGAGAAATGTACAAATGTAGGAAGTGCAGATACCCCACTGGAGCTTTTGAAATATTTTGAATAAGAATGAAAATACATATTGTATGAGGAGATGGACGGAATGAAAATGAAAGTAGCGCAGTATATTGCGGATTTTTTGGTAAAACAGGGCGTAACGGATGTATTTACGGTAACCGGAGGCGGTGCCATGCATTTAAATGATGCACTGGGACATAAGGAAGGCCTTCACAGTACGTATAATCATCATGAGCAGGCATGTGCGATCGCAGCAGAAGGATATGCCAGAGAAAGCGGCAAAGTTGCCGCAATCTGTGTTACCAGCGGACCGGGTGGAACAAATGCGATTACCGGTGTACTTGGCGGATGGCAGGATTCAATCCCGATGTTCGTGATTTCCGGACAGGTAAAGCGGGAGACAACAACATGGTCGACCGATGTACCGCTTCGTCAGTTAGGCGATCAGGAATTCCAAATCGTAGATACCGTAAAGACCATGACGAAATATGCACATATGGTAACAGAGCCGACAGAGATTCGGTATCATCTGGAAAAGGCATGGTTCTTATGCATGAATGGCAGAAAGGGACCTGTATGGCTGGATATTCCGTTGGATGTTCAGGCAGCAGTGATCGAATCGGATGAGCTGAAAGGCTTTGACAGTGCCGAATTAGATTTAAAGGAGAATCCGGTTTATGATGAAAAGCTGACACCGGAGATCATTGAGAAAATAAAGGCAGCAAAGAGACCGGTCGTATTTGCGGGAACCGGTATCCGTCTGTCAGAGGGCTATGAGGAGTTTGTAAAGCTGGTAGATAAGCTGGGTATTCCGGTAGTGACCGCATGGAATGCACATGATGTATTATGGGATGAGAATCCGTTTTACTGCGGACGTCCGGGTACAGTCGGAACCCGTGGCGGTAACTTTGTAGTACAGAACAGTGACCTGCTTCTGGTTCTCGGCTGCCGTCTGAATATCCGTCAGATCAGTTATAATTATCATGACTTTGCAAAGAAGGCATATAAGATCGTTGTCGACATTGATGAGGCTGAATTGCGCAAGCCGACCGTTCATGTAGATTTTCCGGTACATGCAAATGTAAAGGATGTCATGCAGTCGTTATTAAAGGCAGAGTATGCAGGGCCGACAGAGGAGCAGAAGGAATGGTTAGGCTGGGCAAGAGCCGTAAATCAGAAATATCCGGCAACACTGCCTTCTTATTACGAAAAAGAGACTCCAATTAATCCGTATGTATTCATCACAAAGCTGTCCAAGCATCTGCAGGAGGGCGATGAGGTGATCTGTGGAAACGGAAGCGCCTGTGTTATTACCTTCCAGGCAATGGAGATTAAGAAGAATCAGCGACTGTTCACCAATTCCGGTTGTGCAGCAATGGGATACGGATTCCCGGCAGCTGTCGGTGTATGCGTAGCCAAGAAAGGCGAGCGGGTCATCTGTATCGATGGTGACGGAAGCTTCCAGATGAATTTACAGGAGCTTCAGACAGTTGTATATAACAAGCTGAATATGAAGCTGATCATTATTAATAATAACGGTTATCATTCCATTCGTCAGACACAGACCAATCTGTTTAAGGGTGAACCACTGGTTGGTGTCTGTGACGGAAACGGACTCAGCTTCCCGGATTTCTCAAAGCTGGCTTATGCATACGGAATCCCATATGTACGGGTCGACAGCCTGAAGGATGTGGATGAGAAGTTAGAGGAATTTTTAAATACAGACGGTCCGGTTATGTGCGAGGCCATTGTGGATGAAAAGCAGAACTTTGCACCGAAGCTTTCCTCAAAGGTACTGCCGGATGGAAAGATCGTATCACCATCTATTGATGATATGTTCCCATTCCTTTCCAGAGAGGAATATGAATCAAATCAGTTATCATAAGGATAAGACTGTAAGGAGATAGTATGAAACGAGTGATCCTGACCGGTGGAACCGGTATGCTGGGAATTGCCCTTATGGAATTCCTGATTCAGAAAGAGATAGAAGTACTGGTGATCATCAGACCTGGTTCAAAGCGCAGGGATGGTATCCCGAAAAGCCCATGGATTCATGTGCTAGAATGTGACCTGTCAGATTTAAGAAGTCTGGAGGGTAGTCTGGAAGGCTATGATACATTCTTCCATTTTGCCTGGGACGGTACCTATGGTGAAGCCAGAAATGATATGTATCTGCAGAATAAGAATGTCCGGGCGGTACTGGATGCCGTACATCTGGCAAAATCTGCCGGATGCCGGACCTTTCTGGGAGCCGGTTCACAGGCAGAGTATGGAAGAGTAGATGGTGTAAAACTGGGACCGGACACACCGGTTCATCCGGAAACAGGCTATGGTATCGGTAAACTTTGCGCCGGACAAATGAGCCGGATTCTCTGTCAGCAGCTGGGAATGAAGCATATCTGGGTGCGTATTTTAAGTACCTATGGACCGCATGACGGTCTGCATACTATGGTAATGTCGGGTATTATTAAGATGTTAAACCGGGAACGACCACAGTATACCAAGGGCGAACAGATGTGGGATTATCTCTATTGCGGAGATGCTGCCAGAGCCTTTTATCTGGCAGCGGAGCGTGGCATTGACGGTTCCGTATACTGTATCGGAAGCGGGCAGGTCAGACCACTGGCAGACTACATCCGGATCATCCGGGATACCATTGATCCGTCGGTTGAAGTGGGTATGGGTGAGGTACCGTATTATGATAAGCAGGTTATGTATCTGTGTGCGGATATTGAGAATCTGAAAAAGGATACAGGCTTTGAACCGCAGGTATCGTTTGAAGAAGGAATACAGAGAACCGTAGACTGGTATAAAGAGGAAATGAAGAAATGAAAAAAACGATCAGTATTTTAATTCCATGTTATAATGAAGAAGAAAATGTTGTTCCAATGAGTGAGGCAATTGTAAATCTTTTTGAAACACAGCTGACGAATTATAATTATGAGCTGGTGTTTATTGATAATGATTCACATGATAAGACCAGAGAATTACTGCGGGAGATCTGCAGCAAGAACCCGAATATCAAAGCAATCTTTAATGCAAAGAATTTCGGACAGTTTAATTCTCCGTATTATGGTATTCTGCAGACGACCGGTGACTGTACGATTTCCATGGTATGTGATTTCCAGGATCCGATCGAGCTGATTCCGCAGTATATTAAGGAATGGGAGAACGGATATAAGATTGTAATCGGTATCAAGACGAGCAGTAAGGAAAGCAAGATCATGTATTTCCTGCGAAGTGTTTATTATAAGATGATCAAGAAGTTTTCGGATGTGGAGCAGATCGAACATTTTACCGGATCCGGACTGTATGACCGGTCCTTTGTAGAGGTGCTCCGGAATCTGAAGGATCCGAAGCCGTTTATGCGTGGAATTGTGGCAGAGCTTGGTTTCAAGCGGAAGGAGATTCCGTATGAACAGCCACAGCGGAGAGCCGGTAAGACCCATAATAATTTCTATACGCTGTATGATGCGGCGATGTTAAGTATTACATCCTATACGAAGATTGGACTTCGCCTGGCTACCTTTATGGGCTGTGGAGTCGGATTTATCAGTATGATCGTGGCACTGGTATACCTGATCATGAAGCTGGTCATGTGGAACCAGTTCCAGGCGGGTATGGCACCGATCCTGATCGGAATGTGCTTCTTGGGAGCAGTGCAGCTGTTCTTTATCGGACTGATCGGAGAATATATTCTGAATATTAACAGTCGTGTTATGAACCGGCCTTTGGTGGTTGAGGAAGAGCGTTTGAATTTTACAACGAAAGAAACAGGAGAACAGAATGAAACCAAATAAAAAACTAGTGATATTCCTTCTTTTGATTATTGCCGGTTATGTGGCATTTGGACTGTTTTCAATGGCAATCCGTGCGAAAGGATATGTATATCCGGATGGATCTTTCCTGTTCCTGCGAGAAGATCAGTTCATGGACTTCTTTAATGTGAATCAGATGGTGAGTGAACGTCTGCCTTATGTGAAATACTATTCAACCTATCCGCCATTGATACTTGCAGTTGCTTATGTGTTTTCGTTATTCGGAAATTATGCGGTTTATACGGTCAAGGAAATCGCGGCAATGCCGATGGGAAAGCTGTCTTATATCGTGTGTTTCGGAATCGGAACGTTGGTATTGGTTGTTTGTCTTTATAAGATCATCCGAAAATATTCCAAGAATCAGTGTCCGACATGGCTGGCGGGAATAGCAGCACTTCTGAGTACATTTACGGCACCATATATTTTCATGCTGGATCGCGGAAATTATCTGGTGGTAGCATTGATTTTCTATGCATTGTTCATATATTATTATGAAGATAACGAGAATTTATCTGCAGTATTTTTGGGATTATCTGCGGCAGTAAAGCTATATCCAATCTACATGGTTGTGGTTTTTGTGGCAGAGAAGAAATGGAAAAAAGTATTTATTACACTTGCGACAGCTGCAGTGGCTTTCTTTGTTCCATTGCTGATATTCCGTGGAGGATATGTTCAGAATATTAAAGAAATTTTATATGCCTTGTTTGCGTTTGGAGAAGGTTATAGTTCAGAAGTGCCGAATGTATACTTCGGGGTAGGTTTAAGCTCCTTCCTGCGGTTCCCGTTTGTGGTATGGCATGATCTGACAGTACCGTCCTGGTTCCCGGTCATGAAGATTTATGTACTGATCGGAGCCGTTATGACATTCTGGAGTTTGTTCCGGATATGGCGTGAGAAGTCTGTATGGAAACGACTGATGGTTTTTACCACGTTAATGGTATTTCTGATACCGAATTCTTATATGTATAACCTGACATTCCTGACACCGGTGATTCTGGTATTTCTGATGAAGAAAGAACCGAAACATACCTGGAAGGATTATATATATCTGCTGATGCTTGGAATGATTATGGCACCAAAAGCATATTATTATATGCTGCATGAGCATGCGGTTGGTATTCAGGTGGTTTTGGACGGACTGCTGCTGGCAGGGCTGGTTATCTTTTATAATCTGTTTGACTTTGACAGTCAAAGTAAGCGGGCAGGTAAATGAAAGTGAGGATTGTACTATGGGCATTAGTGTTATGCTATTGGCTTATAAAGAAGAAGAAAACTTACGCGTACTGTTTCCAAAGCTGAAGAAAGCAATGGAAGAGGTTGGCGAAGAATATGAGTTGATCGTAATAGATACCAAAGAACCGATGGATCACACGAAAGAGCTGTGTGAAGAAGTCGGAGCAAAGTATTATAATCAGGAAGAACCCGGATTCGGCGGAGCATACCGGAAAGGAATCCAGGTAGCAACTATGGATAAAATGCTGGCACTGGATAGCGATGGTTCGCACAATCCGGAAGCAATACCGGCAATCTATAAAAAGTTTGTAGAAGGATATGACGTAGTTATTGGCTCCCGATATGTCAAGGGCGGTCAGACCGCAGATGCAAAGAGTTCGCAGATCATGTCGTGGATGTTGAATACAGCTTATCGGGTATGCCTTGGGATTTCGGCAAAGGACATATCCACAAATTTCAGAATGTATCATACAGATCAGTTGAAACAGATAAACCTGACCTGCGTAAATTATGATGTATTGGAAGAAATTTTGTTAAAGATTAAGCTGCTGGTAGGAAAGAAAAACTTCCGGATAGGTGAGACTCCGATTTCTTTTAATAAACGGCTATACGGAGAATCTAAACGACAGTTAATACCATTTATAATCAGCTATATCAAGACATTATTCCGTCTGCTTGGAATGCGGATCCGAGGATGAGATAGAATAAGGCGAGAATAAACAGAAGAGAGGTATGGAATATGAAAATAGCAGTAGCAGGTACAGGATATGTAGGGCTGGTAACCGGTGTTTGTCTGGCAAGTAAGGGTCATCAGGTGACCTGCGTGGACGTAGATGAGGCGAAGATCCGGATGATGCAGAAGGGCATTTCTCCAATCTATGAGGAAGGTCTGGAAGAGCTGATGCATGAGAGCATGGATAATCTGACTTTTACCACCGATTATGCTTCCGCTTATAAGGATGCCAATGTCATCTTTATCGGAGTAGGTACTCCGGAGAAGAAGGATGGTTCGGCAAATTTAACATATGTATATAAAGTAGCAAAGCAGATTGCGGAGACTGTAGAGCATGATTGTGTGGTAGTTGTGAAGTCAACCGTTCCGATCGGAACCAATGATAAGGTAGAGGCATATCTGAATACCAATCTGGCACATGATGTTCAGATTTCTGTTGCCTCCAATCCGGAATTTCTCGCACAGGGAACAGCAGTCCGTGATACCCTTCATGCAGCAAGAATCGTTCTTGGTGTAGAGACAGAGCAGGCAGGGGTAGTATTAAAGGAAGTGTATGCAGATTTTGATGCGCCGATTCTGGTTACCAACCGTCGGAGTGCAGAGATGATCAAATATGCATCCAATGATTTCCTGGCATTAAAGATCTCTTATATCAATGAGATTGCAAACTTATGTGAGATCGTTGGAGCTAATGTGGAAGATGTAGCAAAGGGAATGGGGTATGATCCGAGAATCGGTAACCGGTTCTTGAATTCCGGAATCGGATATGGCGGTTCCTGTTTCCCAAAGGATACCAAGGCATTAAGCTGGTTGGCAAGCTTTAATGATAACGAAATGAAGACAATCAAGGCGGCCATAGAGGTAAATGAAGGTCAGAAATTAAAACTGATCAAGAAAGCAAGAAAGTATTATGATGAGTTTGAGGGCCTGACAGTCGCAGTCCTTGGACTGACATTTAAGCCGGGAACCGATGATCTGCGTGAAGCACCATCTCTGGTAAATATCCCATTACTGTTAGATGATGGAGCTAAGGTAAAAGCGTGGGATCCGGTAGGCATTAAGAACTTCAAGAAACATTATCCGGATGAGATCGAATATTGCGATACCATTGAGGAGACTATTACAGATGCAGACATTTGTTTCATCTTTACCGAGTGGGAGGATGTTACGCAGCTAGATGTGAACCTGTATAAGAAGCTGATGAAGAAACCGATCATTCTGGATGGCAGAAACTGCTATAGTATTGAGGATTTCCGGGGAACCGGTATGACCTATGATTCTATTGGACGTCAGTGTGTTCAGGAAGCATAAACTGAATCATGATAAAGAGAGCAAAAGATAAAAAGCAAAAGAGAACAGGTTAGAGATCAACGAAAAAGTCATCTGTGAATAAAGACAGATGACTTTTTATGTTAATTATTTAAGTTCTGCTCTCCAGTAATTTAATACTTCTTCAATCGTCCGGTCAATGGAAATCTCCGGTTTCCAGCCGGTGCAACCGGATAATTTAGACGTGTCTGCCTCGATGATCGGAACGTCAACCGGACGTAATTTGGATGGCTCTACCTGAACCTGAATCGGTACTTTGGCATGCTCCAGAATCTTCTTCAGGATAGAATCGATTGTGATCGCATGACCGCTACCTACGTTATAAGTCTCGCCGGCGGTTCCCTTTTCAATCAGAAGTGCATAAGCACGGACAACATCCCGGACGTCGGTGAAATCTCTGGCAGCGCTTAGGTTTCCGACATGGATAATGGACTCTGCCTGTCCGGATTCAATCATGGCCACCTGTTTACAGAAGTCGGCAACCACGAAAATAGGTGCCTGATTCGGACCGATATGATTAAATGCCCGAACAGACAGGATGTCCATATGATAAGCATCGGAATAAATCTTTCCTATCATATTCTGGCATGCCTTGGTGGCTGCGTAGATATTGCCGGGACGGGTTGCGTTTCCTTCCCGGATCGGTGTTTCCTCCGGAAGGATATGACCATACTCTTCGCCGGATCCGATCAGCAGAACGCGGGGAGAGTAGTCAAGTGCACGGACGGCTTCCAGTACATAAACGGTTCCCTTGATATTTACGTCAATAGTCAGGGCCGGATTCTTCCAGGATACGCTGACAGAACTCTGAGCTGCTAAGTGAATGATAGCATCCGGATGAACCTGCTTCAGCAGTGGAAGAATCGTATCAGGCTCCAGAATATTCAGATCCAGTACCTGAATTCCCGGAATATTAATCTGTTCCTGCGGCATCTTTGTAGCGGCAACTGTCCAATGCAGGTCATCCTTTAAATGATTGATTAAATAGGTGCCTACAAAGCCTGCAGCACCGATAATTAATACCTTCATATAATTTACCCCTTATAAAAATAACAGGGACATGCATGGCAGCATGTCCCTGAAAGATTCAGATTATAAATTAGCAATCTTGATTTCTTTTGCTACAATTTCCATATCATTCTTGATCATGCGTTCTACTAATTCGGAGAATGGAATCTCACGCTTCCAGCCAAGAACGGTTTCAGCCTTTGCAGGATTTCCTAACAGTACATCAACCTCTGCAGGACGGAAGAAGTCTTTATTTACCTTAACCAGAACCTTGCCGGTCTCGGCATCCTTACCAACCTCATCAATACCGGTGCCTTCCCAGTTTAATTTAATCCCTACATGACCGAATGCAGTCTCAACGAACTCACGAACGGTTCTGGTCTCGTTGGTTGCGATTACATAATCATCCGGCTGATCCTGCTGTAACATTAACCACATAGCGCGGACATAATCCTTGGAATGACCCCAGTCACGTTTGGAATCCAGATTACCCAGCTCGATATGATCCTGTACACCCTGCTTGATGCGGGCAACAGAGTAGGTGATCTTACGGGTAACGAACTCTTTACCGCGGCGCTCACTCTCATGGTTGAAGAGGATACCGCTGCATGCGAATAAGTTGTAGCTTTCCCGATAGTTTTTGGTGATCCAGTGGCCGTAAAGCTTAGCAACACCGTATGGACTTCTTGGATAGAACGGTGTCTTCTCTGTCTGCGGCATCTCCTGAACCAGACCGAACATCTCGGAAGTAGAGGCCTGATAGAAATGTGCTTCCGGCTTTACATTGCGGATCGCTTCCAGCATATTTGTAACACCGATCGCATCGATATCGGCAGTAGCCAGAGGCTGCTCCCAGCTGGTTGCTACGAAAGACTGTGCAGCCAGGTTATATACCTCATCTGCATTGGAAATCTTCATGGCATTCATCAGAGAAACAACGTCTGTCATATCTGCATAGATGAAATGGATCTTATCCTTGATGTGATCAACGTTACCGTAGTCTACAACACTCTTACGACGCATAATACCATATACGTTATAACCCTTTTCTAATAATAACTCTGCCAGGTAAGAACCATCCTGTCCGGTAATACCGGTAATTAAAGCATTTTTCATGATTGATTTACTCCTTTAAATTAAATATATTCATCACGGTTGCAGATCTTTAAGTTCTCCAGTACCTTCTTGATGTCACCGGCACTGTTCTTCTCGCAGATCAAAGTTGCATCCGGGGTATCTACAATGATCAGGTCTTCCAGACCTACGGTAGCAATCAGTTTATCGCCGCCTTCAATAATACAGTTCTTGGTATTGACCGTAATGATATTGCCCTTTACAACATTACCCTGTTCGTTGGACTTACGGATTCTTCCGACCGCCAGCCAGGATCCGACATCATCCCAGCCGAAAGCACCGGGAAGGATGTAGATGTTCTTTGCTTTTTCCATGATACCGTAGTCAATGGACTCGGATGGAAAAGCAGTAAAAGTGGATTCCAGAACCGATTCTGCATCATCGGTTCCGATAGAAGCCTTGATCGTCTCAAGCCCCTGATAAATGGAAGGCATGAACTGACGCATGTTGTCCAGAATTGTGGAAATCTTCCACATGAACATACCGCTGTTCCACAGATACTGCTCGGTAGCCAGATATTCCTTGGCAACCTCAAGACTAGGTTTCTCTACGAAACGGTCAACCGCATAGGCATGTCCGTCCATCTGATCCGGAATAAACTTGATATAACCGTATCCGGTTTCCGGATAATCCGGTGTAATACCGATGGTAACCAGATTCGGACCTTTTTCTGCCACTTCACAGGCATCTTTCAATGTGTTTACAAACATCTGGTTATATTTGATCAGATGATCGGATGGAAGTACCATCATAATGGCGTCTTCATATTTTCTGGAAATATGAATGGCACCCAGTCCGATACATGGTGCTGTATTTCTTCCGATCGGCTCACAAAGGATGTTTTCCTCCGGAAGCTCCGGAAGCTGTTCCAGAACCAGAGACTTATAGTCCCGGTTCGTGGCAATATAAATATCTTCCATGTCAACAAGCGGAAGAATACGTTCTACAGTTAACTGAATCATAGTTTTGCCGTCGCCAGTCAAAGATAAGAACTGTTTTGGCAGATTCTTACGGCTTTTTGGCCAGAAACGTTCTCCGCGTCCGCCAGCCATAATGAGAGCTGTTTTCTTCATCTCAAACCTCCTGTTAATACATAATTAAATATATCTTACAATACTTGGGATAGAAAAACAAGAATTTATCGAAAAAATAACTGTTTCCTTTTAAAGAAAAAAATGCTAAAATAGCGGTGGAAAGTATAAGTGCCGAAAGGAGATTATGACATGAGTTATATGGAAAACTATAAACTTTGGTGTGAGGATTCCTATTTTGATGAGGATACCAGAAAGGAATTGCTGGCGATCAAGGATAATGATGATGAGATTAAAGAACGTTTTTATAAAGATCTGGAGTTTGGTACCGGTGGTTTAAGAGGTATTCTGGGTGCCGGAACCAATCGTATGAATATTTATACTGTCAGAAAGGCCACACAAGGTCTGGCAAATTATATCAAGATCGCAAAAGGAGAAGAAAAGGGTGTTGCAATCGCATACGATTCCCGCCGGATGTCAACAGAGTTCGCAGATGTAGCTGCACTGTGTCTGAATGCAAACGGAATCAAGGCCTATGTATTTCCTTCTTTAAGACCGACGCCGGAGCTGTCATTTGCAGTACGGGAGCTCGGATGTATTGCAGGTATTGTGATCACAGCCAGCCACAATCCACCGGAGTATAACGGATACAAGGTATACTGGGAGGATGGTGCACAGATCACACCTCCGCATGATAAGAACATTCTTGCAGAAGTGGCTAAGATTACAGATTTCCATGACGCACTGACCATGGAGAAGATGGATGCTCAGGTAGCAGGCCTTTATAATGTAATCGGTTCCGATATGGATGATAAGTATATGGCAGCACTGAAGAAGCAGATCATCCATCCGGATATGATCAAGGAAGTCGCTAAGGATATTAAGATCGTATATACTCCGTTACATGGTACAGGAAGTATTCCGGTTCAGCGTGTATTAAAGGAGCTGGGCTTTGAACATGTTTATCCGGTACCGGAGCAGAAGCTGCCGGATGGTAACTTTCCAACCGTATCTTACCCGAATCCGGAGGATCCGAAGGCATTTGCATTGGCGCTTGATCTGGCAAAGAAGGTAGATGCGGATATCGTTCTGGCAACCGATCCGGATGCAGACCGTCTGGGTGTTTATGCAAAAGATACAAAGACCGGAGAGTATGTAAGCTTTACCGGAAATATGTCAGGTATGCTGATCTGTGAATATATTTTAAGAGAACGTAAGGCAATCGGTACCCTGCCGGAGAATGGTGCACTGGTTACCACAATCGTAACCACCAACATGACGTTCCCGATCGCAGAAGACTATAAGATGAAGCTGATCGAGGTTCTGACCGGATTTAAGTATATCGGTGAGCAGATCAAGCTTTTTGAGCAGAATCATACATATGAGTATGTATTTGGTTTGGAAGAAAGCTACGGATGTCTGGCCGGTACACATTCCAGAGATAAGGATGCCTGCGTAGCGGTTATGATGCTTTGTGAGGTGGCAGCATGGTGCAAGAAGAACCATATGACCCTGTGGGATCAGATGATCAATATTTATGAGAAGTATGGTTATTATAAAGAAGGCTTACAGACAATTACCCTGAAGGGTATCGATGGTGCTGAGCAGATTCAGGCTATTATGAATGAATTACGGACCAATCCACCGAAGAGCTTTGGTGACCTGAAGGTACTGGCTGTCAGAGATTATCAGACAGATGTCCGTACCGATTGTGAGACCGGTGCAACGTCATCTACCGGACTTCCGAAGTCCAATGTTCTTTACTGGGAGCTGGATAACAACTCATGGTGCTGTGCAAGACCATCCGGAACAGAGCCGAAGATTAAGTTCTACATGGGTGTTAAGGGCAGCAGTATTGCAGATTCGGAACAGAAACTTAAGAATCTGACAGAAGCATTAATGTCTCATGTACAGGCATAGTAGATAACGTTAGAACATAAAACAAAGGAAAGGGCTGTGCTTTTCAACAGCCCTTTCGTAATATCGGAATGAAAAGGAGGAAGAATTATGTGTGGTATTGTGGGATATGTTGGTGAAGCACAGGCAGCACCGATTCTGTTAGATGGATTGTCCAAACTGGAATACCGTGGCTATGATTCTGCCGGTGTGGCTGTCTTTGATGGTGAGAAGATCAATGTGGTAAAGGCAAAAGGACATTTGCAGGCACTACGGGATCTCACACAGGATGGTGCGGGATTGAAAGGAACCGTGGGTATCGGTCATACCAGATGGGCAACGCATGGTGAACCTTCTGTTATTAATGCGCATCCACATTATAATCAGAGCCATACAATTGCGGTTGTTCATAATGGAATTATAGAAAATTATCAGCAATTAAGGGATAAGTTGATTTCAAAGGGGTATCAGTTCTGTTCCGATACGGATACAGAGGTAGTAGCACATTTATTGGATTATTATTATAAAGGAGATCCGAGAGAAACGATTTTTAAGGTGTTGCACCGGGTGATCGGTTCGTATGCATTTGGTATCCTGTTCCAGGATCATCCGGGAAAGGTCTATGCAGTCAAGAAAGATGCTCCGTTAGTTGTAGGCGTATCAGATGAGGGTAATTATATTGCTTCGGATGTGCCGGCAATTCTGCAGCATACCAGAAAGGTTTATTATGTAGATAATTATGAACTGGCAGAGCTTTCGGAGAAGGAGGTTCATTTCTTCAATCAGGACTGTGAGGAGGTCCAGAAGGAGCTCTCGACTGTAGAGTGGGATGTGGAAGCGGCAGAAAAAGGTGGCTATGAGCATTTCATGTTAAAGGAGATTTATGAGCAGCCAAAGGCAGTTGAATCAACGATCAGTCCGCGGATCAAGGGCGGACGAATTGTAATTGATGAGCTGAACATGACGGAAGATGAGATCCGGAAGGTGAGTCGGATTTATATTATCGGATGCGGTTCGGCCTATCATGTAGGTATGGTAGGAAAATATGTGTTGGAAAAGATGACAAGGATACCGGTAGAGGTGGATCTGGCATCGGAATTCCGATATCGGGATCCGATTCTGGAGCCGAATGCCATGGTAATTATCATCAGCCAGTCCGGAGAGACTGCGGATTCGCTGGCGGCGCTTCGGATGGCGCAGAGCCTTGGCGCTAAGGTGCTGGGAATCGTTAACGTTGTCGGCAGTACGATTGCCAGAGAGGCAGATAATGTTATGTACACCTGGGCAGGGCCGGAGATTTCGGTAGCAACGACCAAGGCATATAGTACACAGCTGACTGCCATATATATGCTGGGTATTTTGTTTGGCGAGGCACGTGGAGTGATCACACCGGAGGAATATGAAGAGAAGATAAAAGAATTGCAGCTTCTGCCGGAGAAGATCCAGGAAATTCTGGGTGATAAGGAACGCATTCAGTGGTTTGCGACCAAATATTCCAATGCGGAGCATATATTCTTTATCGGAAGAGGGGTAGATTATGCATCCTCTATGGAAGGCTCGTTGAAATTAAAGGAGATTTCCTACATTCATTCAGAGGCATATGCGGCCGGAGAATTAAAGCATGGAACGATTTCGTTGATCGAGGATGGAATATTGACCGTTGCAGTGTCTACGCAGCCGGATTTATATGAGAAGATGATCAGTAATACCGAAGAGGTAAAGACAAGAGGTGCATATATATTTGCACTGGTCAGTGAAGATAATCAGGGAATGAAGGACATCGGTGATTTTGTTGTGGAAATACCGCATACGGATCCTTGCTTTGCACCATCACTTTCGGTGGTTCCGCTTCAGTTGTTCGGATATTATGTGTCCGTAGCAAAGGGACTGGATGTGGATAAGCCACGAAACCTTGCCAAATCAGTTACGGTCGAATAAACGGGAATATGTCCTTTTGGTATGCATGTTGTCATGTCGAAAGGGCATATTTTAACGTCATAAAAAGTTAAGAATTTTTAAAGCATTCAGATATTGTACTTTTTATGACCATTTGTTATGATTGATTTATTATTTTTGTAATACTTTGGTAATAATTAAGGATAAAGCAGAATGGAGAATTGTAAATATGCAGGGAGATTCAGATCGTAAGATACAGGTTCCGCCTACAAATCGGCAGGCCGGACAGGAGCGGATGCGGAATGCATCTGCCGGTCTTAAAATGCCGGGTTCTGATGTCAGCGTCGATTCTAAGGTGCGAGAACACCGGATGCAGCAGGAACGGTTGACGAGGGAAGAGATGGAACAGAAGCGTAGGGAAGCCAGAAGAAGGCAATTAGAATCTGGGCGGACAGCACATGAAGATGACAGAATAAAGCGTGAAGAGGAAACAGGATCAATGAAACAGGAAGAAAAGAGACCGTTATCAAAAAAAGAAATTGCATGGAAGAAAAAAATCAAAAAATTGTGGCTGATATTAGCCGCTGAAGTAATTGCACTTGCATTGCTGATGGTAGGATTTGTCGTAAACTACGTAAATTCCAAGATGAATCAGATGAACATCAATGAACTGGATGAGAATGAGATCCTGATGAATGAAGGACTTTCTAATGTGACGAAGGAAGAATATACCACGATTGCATTGTTTGGACTGGACTCCAGAGATATAACCAGTGATAAGGGAAATCGAAGCGACTGTATTATTATCGCTGCAATTAACAACAAGACCAAAGAAGTACGACTGATATCTATTTTCCGTGATACTTATCTTCAGGTTGCAGACCGTGGCGGTGATTATGACGGAGTGTATACAAAGGTGACACATGCCTATGCATATGGTGGACCGAAGGCTGCGATTGAGACTCTGAATAAGAATCTGGATCTGCAGATTACAGAGTATGCAACCGTAAACTTTGCTTCCCTGACTAAGGTGATCGATGATCTGGGCGGTGTGGTTGTAAATGTAGATGAGGACGAGCGCCAGTCGATTAATATCTGGCTGCCGGAGACTGCATCGATTGCAGGCATGAGCTATAGTAATGTGTATGAGACCGGTGATATCGTACTGGATGGTTTACAGGCAACTACTTATTGCAGAATCCGTAATATCGGACAGGGAGACATTGACCGTGCCGGACGTCAGAGAGAAGTGATCGGAGCCATTCTTGATAAGGCAAAGCAGTCAGATCTTGTAACCTTGAATAAAGTGATTGATGATGTATTACCGGATGTTTCTACGAGCTTGACCAAAAAAGAAATGCTTGGTCTGTTATCCGGTGTGTTTGATTATACCATTTCAGAAGGAGAGGGATTCCCATTTATTTATAAGCTGACAATGGTGGATAATCTGTCTGTAGAAGTTCCGGCAGATCTGGAGAAGAATGTTGAATTGTTACATCAGTACCTGTATGATGCAGTTCTTCCTGATACAACAATATCTGCATCTACGGATACGGCAACGGATGAAGAAGGTAATCCGGTAACCGGCAGTACGGCAGGAACGACGGAACAGGTAGATGCAAGTAAGATATATGAACCATCATATGAGGTTAAGAATATTAGTGATGCGATCAAGAATTATACGGGAATCGTGGCACCGGAGGATCCGGACTTCCGTGGAGGTTTCTAAAGACAGAGCTAAAGGAGTGAGATGGTATGCAGACAGAGGAATTAAACTTCAAATCGGCGGATGAAGTAACGACGATTCATGCATTATGCTGGAAACCGGAAGGAAAGCCGAAGGCAGTTGTGCATATATGCCATGGTATGGTGGAGTATATTGAGCGGTATGAACGTCTGGCCGAGTTTCTGTGCGAGCATGGATATGTAGTATATGGAGCGGATTTGCTGGGGCATGGACAGTCAGTAGTAAATAAGAACTGTTACGGCTATTTCGGAAAGAATAATGGTAACTGGAAGCTGCTATCGGATATTGTTATTCTGCAGGGATTGGCGAAACGCGCCTATCCGGGACTTCCGTATTATATTCTGGGACACAGCTTTGGCTCATTGTTGGTCAGAGAGTTTGTAGAACGGTTTCCGGATAGTGTTGATGGTGTGATCTTGCTTGGTACAATGTATAAGACAAACTTTGAGGCGAGACTTGGAAAGCTGATCTGCGATTTTTTAGCAGCAGTGAAAAAAGATGGATATCGTTACAGAAGTACATTTATGAATGATCTGGCAATCGGTTCCTATGATAAGCATTTCAAGGATGAGAATCTTCGGAACAGCTGGTTGTCCAGAGACAAACAGGAGGTTCAGCTGTATAATGCGACACCGGAGTGTAATTTTATTTTTACGGTTGGAGCATATCGGGATATGATGACAGGACTGCTGGAAGCGAACAATAAGAAAAATCTGGCAAGATTACGCAGAGATGTTCCGATTCTTCTGATGTGCGGAGATCAGGATCCGGTAGGAAATTTCGGAAAAAGTCCGAAGCATCTGTATAATGTCTATAAATCTATGGGACTGGATTGCAGACTGCGGATTTATAAGGATTCCAGACATGAGCTTTTAAATGATCTGGAGAAGGAAAAGGTATGTCGGGATATCGTAAAATGGCTGGATCATTATGTAGATAAGAGATAAAGCAGGGATTGATAGTATGACGGATAAGAAACGACGGATATGCATAATAGTTCTGATCATAGAGATTATAATTATGATTGGTCTGCTGGCCGGGATCAGTATGACCCGGAGTCATTCGAAGGGATTGCAGTTTGAGATTCCGCAGGAACAACGTACGGTAGCTGCTAATTATGCAGTACAGCCTTTGAGTGAAGATAACTACTGGAAATTTGTAAATCAGAGATTTATACTGGTTTATGATGATACGGGTGTTCTCCAATGGGTGAAGATCGATAACGCCTTCGGCAGAAATAATTATGATTTTGACTCTTCCTTATTGGATCAGGGAAATTATAAATATTACACGGAAAACGGAACGATAACATCAACGGTAGGAATCGATGTTTCCAAATATCAGGGAACTATTGACTGGGCGCAGGTAAGGGCATCCGGGGTTGATTTTGCGTTTGTAAGGGTAGGACTCCGGGGATATGGAAATGGTGCACTGGTTCTGGATGATACCTTTGATTATAATGTTTCGGAAGCACTGAAACAGGATCTGAGCGTGGGTGTTTATTTTTATTCCCAGGCTGTATCTTACGAAGAAGGTGTAGAAGAGGCACAGTTTGTATTGCAGCAGGTAAAGGCATATAATATTAATCTTCCAATCGTGCTGGATACGGAGGATACGATGGATGAGTCGGCAAGAACCGGTAGTCTGACACCAGAGCAGCGTTCAGAAGCCTGTCGTGGGTTCCTTGAAACGATTCGGGCAGCAGGATATGAGACCATGATCTATGCCAATCTCAGGTGGATTGCATTGGAACTGGATCTGACACAGCTTTACGGCTATGATATCTGGTATGCACAGTATGCAAATGAACCGGCATTGCCATATCAGTATAAGATTTGGCAGTATACCAACGAGGGAACGGTTCCCGGAATTTCACAGCCGGTAGATCTGAATATCGGATTCAACGGGTTTGGAAAGAAGCAGTAAGAAAAGAGAAAAAAGAAGTCATATCCAAAGGATGTGACTTCTTTTTCTTTCTTTTTCTCATGATCAATAAAATCAAAAAAGGTAAATATGAGTTGTAATAAAAATAGGTATAAAAAAATAGCGGAAGGGAGATTCGAACTCTCGACACCACGGGTATGAACCGTGTGCTCTAGCCAACTGAGCTATTCCGCCATATAGGTTGTGTCAAAATGGGACCTACAGGGCTCGAACCTGTGACCCTCTGCTTGTAAGGCAGATGCTCTCCCAGCTGAGCTAAGATCCCATAGTCGCTTGACACATCTGCTATTATATGGCCTTAAGCATGAAATGTCAAGTGGTATTTTTGAAAAAATTTCAACTTTTGTTTTTCGGTAAAAAGAAGAGGTTTTCATGGATTTTTAGACCGATTCCTTATATAATAAAACTAATATTTTATATAAAATAATTTTATATAGGATAAACAGATAGGATAGAGATTATCAGACAGAAATTGGAGGCTTATATGCGGGTTGGATTAGGGTATGATGTTCATAAATTAGTAGAAGGACGGAAGCTGATACTGGGAGGTGTCGAGATTCCGTATGAGAAGGGACTTCTCGGTCATTCGGATGCGGATGTACTCGTTCATGCGATCATGGATGCGTTGCTCGGAGCTGCGGGACTTGGGGATATCGGCAGACATTTTCCGGACACCGATCTAAAGTATAAGGGTGCAGACAGTATGGTACTTTTAAAAGAGGTCAGAGGACTGCTTGAAAAGAAGCTGCTGTTTGTAGGAAACATTGATGCAACGATCATTGCACAGAGACCGAAGCTGGCACCTTATATTGATGACATGAGGAAGAATATCGCCGGTGTTCTTGAGGTGCCGGAGGACTGTGTCAATATTAAGGCAACGACAGAAGAGGGACTCGGATTTACCGGCAGTGGAGAAGGCATGTCGGCACAGGCAATCTGTGCATTGGAAACGATCGATAGCTTCAGCTATGATGTGACAGGAGGACCGGCAGGCTGTAATGGTTGTGCAGGCTGTCCGCGACCATGATAGCGGAGACAAATGCGGAGAGGCTGGTAGAACAGCTGGGGCAGAACCGGAGGCTGGAGCTGCAGGAGTATCAGGCTTTGCTTGAAACCCGTTTTTTTAGGATGAGTGATGCAGAACGGAAGACGTTCGATGCTTTTTTGTTTGAACGGGCAGTGCAGACGGCAAGACAGCAGTTTCAGAACCGGATTTATATTCGTGGACTGATCGAGTTTACGAATTACTGTAAGAATAACTGTTACTACTGCGGTATCCGGAGAGACAATGAATATGCAGACCGATATCGGCTGACGACAGAAGAGATTCTGCTCTGTTGTCGGGAGGGATATAAGCTTGGGTATCGGACATTTGTACTGCAGGGCGGAGAAGACGGATATTATACGGATGACAGAATCTGTGAGATTGTTTCTTCGGTGAAACGTCTGTATCCGGATTGTGCGGTTACACTGTCAATCGGTGAGAAGTCGGCGGAGAGCTACCGGAGGTTTTATGAAGCAGGTGCAGACCGGTATCTGTTACGTCATGAGACTGCGGATGCCGGACATTATGCAAAGCTCCATCCGAAGGAGATGTCTTTTGAGAACCGGAGGCGGTGCCTGTCGGAATTGAAAGCCATCGGCTATCAGGTGGGTGCCGGATTTATGGTGGGCAGTCCCGGTCAGACCGTGGAATATCTGGCAGAGGATTTGAAGTATCTGGAAGAATTACGTCCCCATATGATCGGAATCGGACCATATATCGTGCATAACCGGACACCGCTTGCAGGGAGCCCGAACGGAAGTGTGGAACAGACACTGGTTTTAATCGGAATTCTGCGGCTGATGTTTCCGAAGGTACTGCTTCCGGCAACTACGGCACTGGGAACGCTGGCAGCGGACGGAAGAGAGCGGGGAATCCTGGCAGGGGCGAATGGGATCATGCCGAATCTGTCACCGGTCGGTGTCCGTAAGAAATACAGCCTGTATGAGAATAAGATATGTACCGGAGAGGAATCCGCACAGTGTATGCAGTGTATCCGGAACCGCATGAAACAGATCGGATATGAGATCGTGGTAGACCGGGGCGATTATCCGGAATTATAAAGGAATCAATGCAAATAGAAGAAAGAAGGCTTAATTATGTGGAAGTATGACCCGAAGAGTAAATGTGCAGATGAATTTATTAATCATGGGGAAATCATGGAAACTCTGCAATATGCAGATGCACATAAGCATGATAAGAATCTTCAGAAAGAGATTCTGGAGAAGGCAAAGCTTCGAAAGGGATTAACACACAGAGAGGCAAGTGTATTACTGGCGAGTGACGTGGAAGAGATTACCGAGGAAATCTATCAGCTGGCAAAGAAGATCAAACAGGACTTCTATGGCAACCGGATCGTGCTGTTTGCACCGCTTTATCTGTCAAACTATTGTGTGAACGGATGCACATATTGTCCGTATCATGCCCGGAATCATCATATGCCACGGAAAAAGCTGACTCAGGAGGAAATAAGGCGCGAAGTAACGGCTTTGCAGGATATGGGACATAAGCGTTTGGCAATCGAGGCCGGCGAGGACCCGGTAAATAATCCAATTGAGTATATTCTGGAGAGTATCCATACGATTTATAATATTCATCATAAAAACGGTGCAATCCGTCGCGTGAATGTCAATATTGCGGCAACAACCGTGGAGAATTACAGACGGTTAAAGGAAGCGGAAATCGGTACGTATATCCTGTTCCAGGAGACCTATCATAAGCAGAGCTATCTGGAATTACATCCAACGGGACCAAAGCATGATTACAATTATCATACCGAGGCTATGGATCGTGCCATGGAAGGCGGCATTGATGATGTAGGCTGTGGTGTACTGTTCGGACTGGATAAGTACCGGTATGAGTTTGCCGGACTTCTGATGCATGCAGAGCATCTGGAGGCAGTATTCGGGGTAGGACCTCATACGATCAGTGTACCGCGGCTCCGGGATGCGGATGATATTGATTCTTCCAGCTTCAAGAACGGAATCGATGATGATACATTTGCGAAAATCGTGGCATGTATACGAATTGCAGTTCCATATACCGGTATGATCGTGTCTACAAGAGAGAATCAGAAGACCAGAGAGCGTGTGTTACAGCTCGGTATCTCGCAGATCAGCGGTGGATCCAGAACCAGTGTAGGCGGTTATGTGGAGCCGGAACCGGAAGATTTAAAGTCAGAGCAGTTTGATGTCATGGATAACCGGACATTGGATGAGGTCATGGCATGGTTAATGGAACAGGGACATGTTCCGAGCTTCTGCACAGCCTGTTACCGGGAGGGACGGACCGGAGACCGGTTTATGAGTCTTTGTAAGAGTGGGCAGATCCAGAACTGCTGTCATCCGAATGCATTGATGACATTGAAGGAATATCTGGTGGATTATGCATCTGAATCCACGCGGAAGCTGGGAGAAGCATTGATTACAGAGGAACTGAACAATATACCGAAAGAAAAGGTAAAGCAGATCGTAGTAGAACATCTGGGACAGATTGAACAGGGTCAGAGAGATTTCAGATTCTGATCCGGGACTAGCATGAATATGACAGAAGCGGAAAGGGAGGATGTTATATGAGTATGAATGAAACACCAACCGGTGAACGGGTGCATATCAGTTTATTCGGAAAGAGAAATGCCGGGAAATCCAGTGTAATGAATGCTTTGATCGGACAGAAGCTTTCCATTGTATCACCGGTAAAAGGAACTACAACGGATCCGGTGCGGAAAACCATGGAGCTGCTACCGTTAGGACCGGTGGTATTTACAGATACACCGGGTTTGGATGATGAAGGAATACTGGGAGAATTCCGAATCGAAAAGAGTTATCAGGTATTGGAACAGACGGATATCGCAGTTGTTGTTATAGATGGAATGATTGGAAAATCGGAAGAGGATATTCAGCTGATCCGGCGTATCCGGGAGAAGAAACTCCCATATGTGGTGGTTTATAATAAGCAGGATCTGCTTGCAGACCAGACGGAGGCAATGGAGGAAACGGAACTGTACAGCCTTCTGGAAAAACAAAGAACCGGTCAGGAAGTGGAAATCCGGGTCAGTACAGAGAATATGTATCACATACAGGAATTAAAGGAGCTTCTGGCAGCAATGAAGCCTGCACTGAAACCGGAGCTGCCATTATTGTCAGATCTGGTGAAGGCAGGAGAAACAGTAATTTTAGTAGTGCCGATCGATAAGGCGGCGCCGAAGGGACGCCTGATTCTTCCGCAGCAACAGACAATTCGGGAATTGCTGGATGCGGGTGCGATTCCGGTGGTGACCAGAGAGACAGAGCTTATGCTGACCTGGAAACAGCTGGTAAAACCGCCGGCTATGGTGGTGACAGACAGTCAGGCGTTTGAGGTGGTTGCACAGATGGTGCCGGATGCGGTAAGGCTTACTTCATTCTCTATTCTGTTCGCACGGCATAAGGGAGTGCTGAAGCCGGCGATTGAAGGAGTGGAGAAGCTTCATCAACTGGAGGATAAGGATACGATTCTGATCGCAGAAGGATGCACACATCACAGACAGTGTGGGGATATCGGAACGGAGAAGCTGCCACGCTGGATTCGGGAGATTAATCCGGGAAAAGAGCTTTATTTTGAGTTCTGTAGCGGAACAGAATTCCCGAAGGATCTGTCCCTTTATAGTCTGGTGCTGCAATGTGGCGGTTGTATGCTGAATGAACAGGAAATCAGAAACCGATATCGGCGGGCAGCCGGTCAGAATGTCAAGATGACCAATTATGGAATCGCAATTTCAGAGATGAAAGGAATATTGAGCCGGTGTATACAGTGTTTTCCTGAAATCGAAGGATGGAACCATGAATAGTGAGCATAGGAACAAAGGAATGCCGGAAGTTGTAATAAAATATGCAGAAAAGAATCAAAAGGAGGCTATCCGGACATTATGGCAGGAAGCATTTGCAGATGCTGATGCATTTGCGGACTATTATTTCGCACAGGTTTATCCGGAGAACCGGGTTCTGACAGCGGAGAAAGAAGGACAGATTCTGTCTATGTTACATCTGAATCCTTATGAATGGCAATTTGAGATGAATCCCGGGCACCCGGTACAACTGCATTATATTGTCGGAGTAGCAACCGACCGGGCATATAGGCGGAGAGGCCTTATGGCAGAATGCATGAGAAGGGCTTTGCAGGATATGGAGCAGGCAGGAGAGCCGTTTACGTATCTGATGCCGGCGAGAGAAGAATACTATACCTCGTTTGATTTTGTGCCGGTTGCCGGACAGCGAATCTGGGAAAAGGCGGATAAGGCCGGCAGATGGATATTGCAGAAAGCGGAAAAACCAGGGCAGGAGGATGGAGGATCAGAGTCAGGGAAGCTGGTTCCACCATGGAAAGCCCGGAATTATCCAGTGCGTACCGTGGCATACAGACGAAGGTTGAAAGCAGAGATGGAATGTGACTATGGTGGGCTGATAGAATGGGCGGATTCGAAAGGATATGCGGCCTATGGATTTGAAGACGGAGATCCGAAAACGGGTCCGGTCATCATGCAGGTTTATATGGAGGAAGCTATAGAAGAAAAGAAACCGGTTTCTGATGTAATTGAGGAGACTGTATGCCCGGCTTTATATAAGAGGTATGGAGACTGCAGGATTCGTTATGTGGAGAAGCAGCCGATAATGCTTCGGATTCTGAATCTGGAACGGTTCGTAAAGCTGCTTTCATATAAAGGGGATGACAGGATTTATCATGTGCAGGTCAGAGATGCGATCTGCGGTTCCAATCAGGGCAGATTCCGCATCTGTTTATCGAAGAATGGCTGTACGGCAGTCAGACTCTCAGAAGCGGATGAGACGGAATATAAGGTGCAGGAGATTGCAGAATTAACAGAGCAACTGATAAAGGATACGGATTTTGCGGATGCATTATATATAATGGAGATTGTATAGTTGATATTTTCAGACTAATTATATATAATGAGCGGAGAATATAGACCTGATAAAGGAGAAGACGATGAAGATTTACAATACAATGACCAGAAAAAAGGAAGAGTTTGTACCGATCCGGGAAGGAAAGGTCGGTATTTATGTATGCGGACCGACGGTATATGATTATATTCATATCGGAAATGCCCGGCCGATGATCGTGTTTGATACTTTGCGCCGGTATCTGACATATAAGGGATACGAGGTTAATTATGTATCGAATTTTACGGATGTTGATGATAAGATTATCAAGCGGGCAAATGAAGAAGGGGTGGATGCATCCGTAATATCCGAACGATATATTGCGGAAGCCAAGAAGGATATGGCGGCACTGAATGTCCAGGAAGCCACTACACATCCGCAGGCGACTCAGGAAATCCCAGATATGATCGCATTGGTAGAGACGCTGATCGAGAAGGGATATGCTTATGAAGTGAACGGAACCGTATATTTCCGGACCAGACAGTTTAAGGAATATGGTAAGCTCTCACATAAGAATCTGGATGATTTGAGAAGCGGTAACCGGGAGCTTAAGGTATCCGGTGACTCAGAGAAAGAGGATAGTCTGGACTTTGTTCTCTGGAAGCCGAAGAAGGAAGGCGAGCCGGCATGGGAATCACCATGGGGCGAAGGTAGACCTGGCTGGCATCTGGAATGCTCCTGCATGTCAAAGAAATACATTGGTGATATTATAGATATTCATGCCGGTGGTGAGGACCTGATCTTCCCACATCATGAGAATGAAATCGCACAGAGTGAGGCGGCAAACGGAACAGAGTTTGCTAGATACTGGATGCATAATGCGTTCTTAAAGATTAATAATGAGAAGATGTCTAAGTCATTGGGAAACTTTTTTACGGTTCGTGAAATCGGAGAGAAGTACCCATTACAGGTAATCCGGTTCTTTATGCTGAGCGCACACTACAGAAGTCCGTTAAACTTCTCGGATGAACTGATAGAGGCTGCGAAGAACGGTCTGGAGCGGATTCTGACAGCCTATGATAAGATCAAAACTGTTGCAGAACATACGGAGACAGAGAGCCTGACGGAGCAGGAACAGGCACTGTGTGAGCAGATCGATGCATTTGTAAAGAAATATGAAGCAGCTATGGATGATGATTTGAATACGGCAGATGCGATTGCAGTTATTTTTGAGTTGGTAAAGCTGACGAATACAACGGTTCAGACCGGATCTTCCAAGGAGTATTGTGAGAAGGCAATGACTACGATCAAACAGCTTTGCGATGTTCTCGGAATTGAAGTTGAGCGGGAACAGGAATTGCTGGATACGGATATAGAGCAGTTGATCGAGGAGCGGCAGCAGGCAAGAAAGGATAAGAATTTTGCACGCGCAGATGAAATCCGGAATCTCCTGCAGGAACAGGGCATTGCACTGGAAGATACCAGAGAAGGTGTGAAGTGGAAGAGAATTTAATTGAGTATTTCAAAACAAATATGAATCTGCCTCACCGGGATATCCGCAGTTATTCCCCGCTGGCACTGGCGTATATCGGGGATGCAGTATATGACCTGCTGATTCGGACGGAAATCGTGTCGAAGGGAAATTGTCAGGTGAATAAGTACCATCGACAGGTCAGTGCAATCGTAAAGGCGCAGGCACAGTCGGAGCTGATTCAGAGTCTGATGGAGGAACTATCGGAGGAGGAGCTGGAGATATACCGGCGTGGGAGAAATGCGAATTCTTATACCAAGGCGAAGAATGCAAGTATGGGAGAATATCATCGCGCGACCGGATTTGAAGCACTTTTAGGTTATCTGTACCTGGCCGGACGGTATGAACGGATCACAGATCTGATCAGGTGTGGCAGAGAGAAGCAGAAAGAATCATAGAAAATCAGGAGATAGTATGCGATACGAAGAATATACAATTGAAGGCAGGAATGCGGTACTGGAGGCGTTTCGCGCAGGTAAGACAATCGATAAATTATATATACAGGACGGGTGTCATGATGGAGTCCTGAATACAATTACCAGAGAAGCCAGAAAGCATGATACGATCATTAATTATGTTGCAAAAGAACGTATGGATCAGATGTCAACGACCGGTAAACATCAGGGTGTAATTGCACAGGCAGCGGCATATGAATATGCAGAGCTGGATGAGATATTTGCCAAAGCAGAAGAAAAGGGAGAACCTCCGTTTATTTTTATTTTAGACGAGATTGAAGATCCGCATAATCTTGGTGCGATCATCCGGACTGCAAATCTGGCCGGAGCACATGGAGTGATTATTCCGAAGCGGAGAGCGGCCGGACTGACGGCAACGGTTGTAAAGGCATCTGCCGGTGCATTGAATTATACGCCGGTTGTAAAGGTTACAAATATAGCACAGACAATTGAAGACTTAAAGAAACGTGGTCTTTGGTTTGTCTGTGCTGATATGAACGGGGAGACGATGTACCGCCTGAACCTTACAGGACCAATCGGACTTGTTATTGGTAATGAAGGCGAAGGGGTAAGCCGGCTGGTTCGGGAGAAGTGTGATTATATTGCATCAATTCCGATGCATGGAGATATTGATTCGCTGAATGCCTCCGTTGCAGCCGGTGTACTGGCTTATGAAATTGTAAGACAGCGGTACAATGCCTGACTCCGCCTTCAACTGAGATCAATCATTTTCTAATAATGATTTGTAAAATTCACAATAATCTTTTCGTTTATCTGCGGTGAATGCCATGGCTTCCCGTGGATGACGGTTTAACTGTCCGGTGAACATGTACTGGAGATCATATCCCCATACAACGCCGGACTCTTTTAATGGAATCATATATTTCTCAATGAATTGCAGAAGACTGTATAAACTGTATTTTGGATTTTTAAGAAAACCAAGCAGTAATTCCATGGCACAGTTTCCGGCACCACGACCCATGCCCTGAGCAGTTGCATCCAGATAAGAAACACCATAGGACATAGTCTCAATCGTATTGGCAAAAGCCAGATTCTGATTGTTATGTCCGTGGAAACCGACCTTTTTGCCCGCTTTTTCAGCATATTGCAGATAAGTACGGGCAAGTTCTGCGGCATTTTCAGGAAAGAGAGAACCATAACTGTCTACAAGATAAATAACATCTACATTTGTGGTGCAGAGCATTTCCAGAGCCTCTTCGACCTGCTTACTGTTTGCCTGGGAAATAGCCATAATATTGCAGGTGGTTTCATAACCGAGATCATGCAGGTATTCAATCATTTCGATAGCAGCCGGAATCTGATGGATGTAACAGGCTACGCGGACCATATCAATGACACTTTCACTTTTTGGTAAAAAGTCGGTCCTGAAATCACATCTTCCGACATCAGCCATGACTGCGATTTTCATATCCGAAATATTATCTCCGATGATAGAACGGATATCTGCTTCGTCACAGAATTTCCACTTTCCGAAGTCGTCAACGCTAAAAAGTGTTTTGCTGGCTTTGTAACCGAACTCCATATAGTCAATGCCGCTTTTGATATTAGTCTTATATAATTCACGGACAAATTCATCTGTAAAATTGAAATTATTGCAGAGACCGCCATCCCGAATCGTGGCATCTACAACCTTAACATCTGCACGTACACTCATTAAATTACCTTTTCGTTGTTCCATTGATTGAAATCTCCTTTAAGTATGATATATAATATAGCTGTCTGTTTTTATAATTCATCATGCACTTTAACACATCAATACTTTAATGCGATAGTGCAATGATTCAACAGAGAGAATTCTATCACGAATGAATATGGTTGTCAACCGGGATCGATCAATAAAATGGAATTAAGTATCTCGGTGACATAAATAGATAAAGCATAATAAAGCAGGGGAGCTGGGAATGAACTACGGGAATATGACAGATGAAGAAATTATTACACTGATTCGCAGTGGAAATCATGAAGCGATGGATTATTTGTTAGACAAGTATCGAAACATGGTGAAACGGGAAAGCAGAGAGGTGTACCTGATCGGTGCAGATTCTGAGGATCTGGTACAGGAAGGAATGATTGGATTGTTTAAAGCTATCCGGGATTATGAACAGGGGAGAGACTGTAGTTTCCGGACATTTGCCGTGCTGTGCGTAAAACGGCAGATTTGTACAGCAGTTACAAGATCCAATCGAAAGAAACACTATCCGCTGAATACGTATATATCTTTCTATTCTCAGGATAAGGCAGATGTTTCTCTGATGGATATCTTGGCAGCGGAGGAATGCAGTGATCCGGAGGCTAATCTGCTGATGCAGGAGAAACTGGGAGGAATTCTGGAGAAAATAAACACATTACTCAGCCGGTATGAACACCGGGTGCTGGAATTATATCTGAATGGACAGTCATATGGGCAGATTGCCGAAGAACTTGGAAAGAGTGAGAAATCTGTGGATAATGCGATTCAGAGAATACGGAAGAAATTGAGTACGGAGTGACGCAATGCACCTCGCCTAGCGGCTCGGTTATCGCGAAACGCGAGAGCCTGCACTGCAACCTCGTTTCCGCTATGGTTGGGCGCGGTATGGGTGTTCCACAGTGGGACGCAATGCACCTCGCCTAGCGGCTCGGTTATCGCGAAACGCGAGAGCCTGCACTGCAACCTCGTTTCCGCTACGGTTGGGCGCGGTATGGGTGTTCCACCCAATAAAAAAGAAGTTCGTCTTATACATTAGCAAGTAAACTTGCATGTATAGCCGAACTTCTTTTTTGCAGTGCAGAGCATAAAAATAAGCTACTAACGGGAGTCGGACCCGTGACCTCATCATTACCAATGATGCGCTCTACCACCTGAGCTATAGTAGCATCTTGCTGTATTTCAGCAACGTGATTAATATACCAAATAAGAAGGAGGTTGTCAAGGATTAACTTTTTATATTTGGAAAAAATTCTAAAAAAAATTGTTTGGCATTTGCCTGATTTCTGCATAGACTTATTATTCCATAAATGATATACTATTACGGTATATGATTTTAACCATCAGGAGGATTGAATCGTGGAAGAGCAGGAAATTGTTTCAAGAAATTTTATTGAACAGATTATTGATAAAGATTTGGAAGAAGGAAAATATGAGAAAATTGTAACCCGGTTTCCGCCGGAGCCGAACGGGTATCTTCATATTGGACATGCAAAGTCCATTTTGTTAAATTACGGACTGGCACAGGAATATCACGGACAGTTTAATCTGCGGTTTGATGATACCAATCCGACAAAGGAGAAGACGGAATTTGTTGATTCTATACTGGCAGATGTAAAGTGGCTTGGAGCTGATTTTGAAGATCGTCTTTTCTTTGCATCCAATTATTTTGACCAGATGTATGAAGCAGCAGTAAAGCTGATTAAGAAAGGAAAGGCATTTGTCTGTGATCTGTCTGCAGATGAGATCCGGGAGTATCGCGGAACTCTGACAGAGCCGGGTAAGAACAGTCCATATAGGGATCGTTCGATTGAAGAAAATCTGACATTATTTGAGGGAATGAAGAACGGCGAGTTTGAGGATGGCAGTAAGGTGCTGCGTGCCAAGATTGATATGGCGGCACCGAATATCAATATGCGCGATCCGGTTATTTACCGTGTGGCTCATATGCATCATCATAATACGGGAGATAAGTGGTGTATTTATCCGATGTATGATTTCGCACATCCGATCGAGGATGCGATTGAAGGAGTTACACATTCTATCTGTACGTTGGAGTTTGAGGATCATCGCCCGTTGTATGACTGGGTAGTCCGTGAGTTGGAATATCCGCATCCACCGAAACAGATTGAGTTCGCTAAACTGTATTTAAAGAGCGTTGTTACCGGAAAGCGTTATATTAAGCAGTTGGTAGAAGAAGGAATTGTAGACGGCTGGGATGATCCGAGACTGGTTTCTTTGAGTGCCTTAAGACGTCGAGGCTTTACTCCGGAGTCTATTAAGTTGTTTATGAGTCTGACCGGTGTTTCGAAGGCACAGAGTACGTGTGATTATGCAATGCTTGAGTACTGTATCCGCGAGGATCTGAAGATGAAAGCCAATCGTATGATGGCGGTTCTGGATCCGGTTAAGCTGATCATTGACAACTATCCGGAAGGACAGGTCGAGTACATGGAGGTGGAGAACAACCAGGAAAATCCGGAATTAGGTGTGCGTAAGGTGCCATTCTCCAGAGAATTATATATTGAGCGGGAAGATTTTATGGAGAATCCGCCGAAGAAATATTTCCGTTTGTTCCCTGGAAATGAGGTTCGCTTAAAGGGTGCTTATTTTGTAAAATGTGTAGATTTTAAGAAAGATGAGCAGGGAAATATCACAGAAATCCATTGTACTTATGATCCGGAGACAAGAAGCGGGTCCGGATTTGAAGGCAGAAAGGTAAAGGGTACGATCCACTGGGTGGATGCAGGTACCTGTGTAGATGCGGAAGTACGCTTATATGAGAATATTGTAAAGGACGATGAACCGGTTCGTAATGAAGATGGATCATGGAATCTGAATCCAAACTCACTTACAGTATTGAAAAACTGTAAGTTAGAGGAGAATTTCCGGGAAGCAGAGCCTGGAGATTCCTTCCAGTTTATGAGAAATGGTTATTTCTGTGTAGATACAAAGGATACGGATGAGGAACATCTGGTATTTAACCGGATTGTTTCCCTGAAGAGTTCTTATAAGCCGAACTAATCGGCGGCAGGAACAGGAACAGGAGGTAATTACTATGGGATTATTCTCAGATGTTGAGCAGATGGGATTGGGCGGAGTAGATATGGAAAAGGTCTTTCAGGATGAGGCAAAGACCACACATGAAGCAGAAAACGAAGAAAAGGATAAGCATGATCAGGAGAAACGGGAAGAGGATATTTTATTTAATAAGTCTTATCAGTGCCCAATCTGTGATTCCGAGTTTAAGGTAAAAGCGGTCCGTACAGGTAAGATAAAGCTGATTGATCAGGACGAGCAGCTCAGACCGATTTATGAGAATCATATTGATCCCTTGAAGTATGATGCAATTACCTGTAGTAAATGCGGTTATACGGCACTTACCAGATATTTTAAGCCGGTGACGACAGCACAGTATCGGACGATCAAACAGGAGTTTTGTGCGAATTTCAAAGGACTTCCGGAGGAAAAGGGAGCATGTATGTCTTATGAAGGTGCCCTGCTCCGGCATAAGCTTGCCCTGATCTGTGCATTAAAGAGAAATGCGAAGAGCAGTGAGAAGGCATATATTTTTCTGAAGATGGCTTGGCTTCTTCGTGGGGAAATGGAAACGCTGGATAAAGCGGATCCTCGACAGGCAGAGCTGAAGAAAGAAGAGCGAGAATGTGTCCAGAAAGCATATGAGGGATTTTTGATGGCTTTTTCAAAGGAAAATTTCCCAATGTGCGGTATGGATGAGATTTCGTTAAGATATATTATGGCTGTTCTGGCTCATGATATAGGAAAAATAGAAGACTCGGTTAAACTGCTGGCATCGGTTCTGAACTCCAGAACGGCGCCAAGACGTATAAAGGATAAGGCACTGGATCTGAAAGAGAAGATAAAGCAGGAAGTATATGCATCTCAGCATTAATTGTGAAAAACGGAGAAGATAACAGAAAACCGGAGATAAGAGTAGAGGAATGATTCATATGAATCATTCCTCTACTTGTATATGGTTGGTTTTCAGAATGCCACGCGGAATTGCGTCCTTGGAGTTTTTCCATGGCTCATTTACATAACGATAATCATATTTGTTGATAAACCATTCGATATCATCATTTACACGATCCATTCCGGTGAAGTAGACCTGGTTTAAACAAGTAAGGAAGTCTGTATATTGAGCCTTATCAAGTTTAGAAGCGCCGGCGTCATATAAAACACCGTAGTGCCAGGTACAGAATCCTTTGCAGCCGGCAACAGCGGAACGGAAATCCGCATCCTTTTTCCATAAATGAAAAATAGTATCAATATAACGGGAAAAGGTAGATTCCACACGCTCACAGATGAAACAGTGAGACTCCAGCTCCTGAATATAAGAAGTGACAGGGGATGGACTGCTGCTACGTTTAAATAATCCATTGGCAGAAGGAGGAGTTTTAGCCCGTTCTTTCAGATCGCGGATTGTTTTATCTGTATGTGTTTTTAACATAAGTGCCAGTCCCAACCGGTTCTTCTGATGATAAAGAAGCTGAATATGATGCTGACAGAAGCCCAGCTTATCTGTCATGGCACGATTATCATCCTCCATATAACTTGGTCCCATAGTATAGTCGATGGCATTTTGCTCCAGCTCCTGATATAGCGCACAGACCGGGCACTCACAGTCGGAGCGGAAAGCGTCGTTTACCGGGATTGTAAATAATTGTTCTTTCATGAAGAATATCCTTCCTTATTTTTTTCTATTGATAATTATACATGAAAAACTGGAATCTGTCATTTTCTATGTTAGGAATAATCTAAAAAATGTATGAATAAACTGTTAGTGCGAATTTTATAATTATTTTTCAATAAAAGGGTTGATTTTTTCAAAAAAATGGATACAATAATAATTGTGTTAGCACTCAAAGATGATGAGTGCTATTAAAACGAGAGCAATATGAATAAGGAGGAATATAAAATGAAATTAGTACCATTAGGTGACAAGGTTGTATTAAAGCAGTTGGTAGCAGAAGAAACTACAAAGTCAGGAATCGTACTTCCTGGACAGGCTAAGGAAAAGCCACAACAGGCAGAGGTTATTGCAGTAGGACCTGGAGCAGAAGTAGACGGAAAGATCGTTCCGATGCAGGTAAAGGTTGGCGACAAGGTTGTTTATTCTAAGTACGTAGGCACAGAGCTGAAGCTGGAGGATGAAGATTATACCATCGTAAAGCAGGCAGATATTCTGGCAATTATTGAAGATTAATGGAAATATAAATCATAACAGAATGAATTGGAGGAATTAAAATGGCAAAGGAAATTAAGTATGGCGCAGAAGCCAGAAAGGCTTTGGAAGCCGGAGTAAATCAGTTAGCAGATACCGTTCGTGTAACATTAGGACCAAAAGGAAGAAATGTAGTACTTAGCAAATCTTACGGCACACCATTGATCACCAATGATGGTGTTACAATTGCCAAGGATATTGAACTGGAAGATGCATTTGAAAATATGGGTGCACAGATCGTTAAGGAAGTAGCAACCAAGACAAATGATGTTGCCGGTGATGGTACAACAACAGCAACAGTTTTGGCACAGGCTATGATCAATGCAGGTATGAAGAACCTGGCAGCCGGTGCAAATCCGATTATCTTAAGAAAAGGTATGAAGAAGGCATGTGATACAGCCGTTGATGCATTAAAGGATATGAGTGATAAGATCAGTGGCAAGGAACAGATTGCAAGAGTTGCATCTATTTCGGCCGGTGATGAGGAAGTTGGTCAGTTAGTAGCAGATGCTATGGAAAAGGTTTCTTCTAATGGTGTCATCACAATCGAAGAGTCCAAGACCATGAAGACAGAGCTGGATCTGGTAGAAGGTATGCAGTTTGACCGTGGTTATGTATCCGCATATATGTGTACAGATATGGAAAAGATGGTTGCAGAACTGGATAATCCATACATCTTGATTACAGATAAGAAGATTTCAAATATTCAGGATATCCTTCCGTTACTGGAGAGCATTGTTCAGAGTGGTTCCCGTCTTCTGATCATTGCTGAGGATGTAGAAGGTGAAGCACTGACAACTCTGATTGTAAATAAGTTAAGAGGTACCTTCAATGTGGTAGCTGTTAAGGCACCTGGTTATGGTGACCGCAGAAAGGCTATGCTGGAGGATATCGCAATCCTGACCGGTGGTAAGGTAATCTCTGAAGAGGTTGGCTTGGATTTGAAAGATACTACACTGGAAGACCTTGGTCGAGCAAAGAGTGTTAAGGTTGAAAAGGAAAATACTGTTATTGTTGACGGTGCAGGTGCAAAGGAAGATATTCAGGCAAGAATCGGTCAGATCAAGATGCAGCTTGAGAATACAACCTCTGAATTTGATAAAGAGAAATTACAGGAGCGTTTGGCTAAGTTATCCGGTGGTGTAGGCGTTATCCGTGTAGGTGCAGCTACCGAGACTGAGATGAAAGAAGCTAAGCTTCGTCTGGAAGATGCATTAGCAGCTACCAGAGCAGCCGTTGAAGAAGGTATCATTTGTGGTGGTGGTTCTGCTTATATCCATGCAAGTAAGAAGGTTGCAGCATTGGCAGCTACTCTGTCCGGTGATGAGAAGACAGGTGCAGAGATTATTCTGAAGGCACTGGAGGCTCCGTTATATCACATCGCATCCAATGCAGGTCTGGAAGGTCCTGTTATCATTAATAAGGTATATGAATCAGAACCGGGAGTAGGCTTTGATGCATTAAATGAAACCTATGTAAATATGGTAGATGCCGGAATCATTGATCCTGTAAAGGTAACACGTTCCGCATTACAGAACGCAACATCTGTAGCATCTACTCTGTTAACAACAGAATCTGTAGTAGCAGAAATTAAGGAAGACACTCCGGCAGCCCCTCAGATGGGTGGCGGCATGGGAATGATGTAAACGCATAGCGACTCATGCAGACATGAAGGAACGAAGGCTCCGCCTGTTTACAGGCAGGGGCCTTCGTTTTTTCATGGATATATGAGTGCAACGAATACCGAGCCGAAGGCGAGGTAGCATGAGTCGCGTGAAGATGACTTGCAAGTCATATATGAGTGCAACGAATACCGAGCCGAAGGCGAGGTAGCATGAGTCGCGTAAATTAATACTTGTCATTTTAAACGCTCACTTGTATAATATTAATTAACGTTTCAAATTAAATGTTCTTGTTTCAATTGAAGGGAGCTGCACATGATAAACGGACTGAATGTAAATGACCGGTATATAGTGGGTGTTTCTAATGTTCCGTATGTATCACCGGTTAATGCAGAAAACAATGTCGAAAATTCTGAAAAAGTAAAACAGGTAGAATGCCAGACATGTAAAAATCGAAAATATGTAGACGGATCAAATGAATCGGATGTTTCATTTAAAGCACCGGGTCATATTGCACCGGGACAGTCATATGCAACGGTTATGTCACATGAACAGGAGCATGTATCAAATGCCAGACAAAAGGCATCCGGAGAAAATGCAAGATTAATTTCTGCGACGGTGTCGTTAAAGCTTGGAATGTGTCCGGAGTGTGGCCGTACATATGTTGCCGGAGGGACTACCAACACCAGAATTGAATATACAGAAGATAACCCATACGAAAAAGGAAGAAAAACAATCGAGGGAAGTTTTCTTGCCGGGCAGAATGTGGACAAAACAGCGTAGAAGAAAGGATGAAAAGACGTGCAGTACGAGTATTTATTTGTTGATAGAAAACGGATTGGCAGTAATATCGAAGCAATTATGAAAGACCGGAAATGTACAAAAGTAACACTTTCGCAGGCAATGAATATATCCAGACCAACTTTGGATGCATTTTTGCGGGGGGATATTCACAATGCCGGAAAATATGATGAATATATCCGGAGATTACTGGTATATATGCAGGTATCGGATACCGTGCTTAATAACTATAAGTCACTGCCGGATGTAAAGAAAATGCGTTGTAACAGCATTCAGAAGGATGAAGTGCAGAAAGGTATTCGCGGTAAACAGCTGATGCTGGTTTCTGATATGTCATATCGGGCGGCTTATAATACCTGTAAAAAACTGGCGGAAGACGGTGAGGAAGGGTTTGTGATTTCTTATCAGGTTCCGGATGCGACCAAGATCCTGGGAGAGATGACAGAAGCATATCCGGATCTTTATATCGGTGTGGCGGATATTATGAATAAAGAAGACGCAAGCCTTGCGGCAGACAGTGGTGCACGCTTTATGGTGACGAATTATGTGATAAAAGAGGTGGGCTCTTTCTGTAAGGATCGGGATATTTTCTGTGCAATGGGAGCTATGACACTGACAGAGGTGAATGATGCATTAAATTATGGCAGTGATGCTGTGAATCTGTATCCGTTTGAAGAAATTTCCCAACCATTATTCAAAGCGATCCGAAATGCATTTCCGGATGCGGTATTAATGACGATTGCAGATAAGAAGGAAACAGTAAAACAGCAGGAAGACCTGTTTGCATTATTAGTTCGATGAAAGATGTGCTGTCAGATGCAGCTTATGCTTTTGACAGCTTTTCTCATAGTATACGGAGGAAATATGAGCTTAGCAGATGATTTATTTATAAAAATGTGCAGAGATATTCTGGATAATGGATACAGCACCGAAGGTGAAAAAGTAAGGCCGAAATGGGAAGACGGGTCCTATGCTTATACTATTAAACGATTTGGCGTTGTTAATCGCTATGATTTATCGAAGGAGTTTCCTGCATTGACACTTCGCAAGACATATGTGAAGTCTGCCGTGGACGAGATGCTCTGGATCTGGCAGAAGAAGTCCAATAACATCCATGACCTGAACAGTCATGTCTGGGATGAATGGGCGGATGCAGATGGTTCCATAGGGAAAGCATACGGTTATCAGCTGGGCGTCAAACATCAGTATAAAGAAGGAATGATGGATCAGGTAGATCGTGTGATTTATGATCTGAAGAATAATCCGTATAGCCGCCGGATCATGACAAATATATATGTACATCAGGATCTGCATGAAATGAATCTGTATCCCTGTGCTTACAGCATGACATTTAATGTGACAGATGGAAGACTGAATGCAATTCTGAATCAGCGATCTCAAGATGTTCTGGCAGCAAATAACTGGAATGTGGTACAGTATGCAGTATTGATTCATATGCTGGCACAGGTATGCGATCTACAGCCGGGAGAGCTGGTTCATGTTATTGCAGATGCCCATATCTATGACAGACATGTGGACATTATCAAGGAGCTGATCGAACGACCGACCTATCCGGCACCGAAGTTCACATTGAATCCGGATATTCATGATTTCTATGATTTCACCGCAGATGATTTTACATTGGAGAATTATCAGGCAGGACCACAGATTAAGAATATACCGATTGCGGTATAAAAGAGAGGTAATGAGAGGATGAATGCAATTGTAGCAGTTGACAATCGATGGGCAATCGGTAATAAGGGAGGCCTTCTGGTCCGGATACCGATGGATCAGAAATTTTTCCGGGAAGTAACGATAGGAAAGGTAGTAGTGCTGGGAAGAAAAACATTGTCCACATTTCCGAATGGATTGCCACTTCCGGGAAGAACCAATATTATATTATCCCGGAATCAGAATCTTCAGGTGAAAGGAGCAACGGTTGTACATTCCAGAGAAGAGTTGTTTGAAGAACTGAAGAAATATAATAGCGAGGATATTTATGTGATCGGAGGGAGCATGGTATATAATCTTTTGATTCCCTATTGCAGTCTGGTCCATGTGACAAAAATCGATTATCGTTATGCGGCAGATTCTTATTTTCCGAATCTGGATGAAATGGAGGAATGGGAAATTACCGGAGAAAGTGATGAAAATACATATTTTGATCTGGAATTTACTTTTTACCGGTATGAGAATAAACATCCGTTGCCATTAGAAATATAGGTTAAGTAAGAATATGGAGAAAAAGTTCTTTGAATTTCAGGTGATTAATGATAAAATATCGCATGTGTAGAGATACATGGTGTTTTAAGTTTAGAAAGAAAGTAGGTTTATGACATGTACAAGATTATCAGTAAAGAAGTACTGAATCAGGCAGTGGAAATGATGGTAATACATGCCCCTTATGTTGCCAGAAAATGCGAGGCAGGGCAGTTTATCATCGTTCGTGTTGATGAGGAAGGCGAACGTGTTCCTTTAACGATTGCAGACTATGACAGAGAAGCTGAAACCGTGACTATCATTTATCAGGTGGTAGGATACTCGACACAGAAACTCAGCGAAATGAAAGCCGGAGACTGTGTGGCAGATTTTGTCGGACCGCTTGGACAGCCGGCACCGCTTCATAAGGTAGATCATGTAGTCGGTGTTGCAGGTGGCGTTGGAGCAGCTCCTTTATATCCACAGCTGCGCAAGCTGCATGAAATGGGTGTAAAGGTTGATGTGATCATTGGTGGTCGAAGTGCAGAGTTTGTAATATTGAAAGAAAAATTTGAAAAGTTCTGCGATCATGTGTATATTGCTACAGATGACGGTAGTCTTGGTACAAAGGGCTTTGTAACGAATGTATTGTCTGATCTGATTGAGAATGGAGATAAGATTGACGAAGTGATCGCCATCGGGCCATTGATCATGATGAAGAATGTGGTTAAGGTAACTCAGCCGTTAAATATTCCGACTGCAGTATCCTTAAATCCAATCATGATCGACGGAACCGGTATGTGTGGCGGATGTCGTGTCAGCATTGGAGGCAAGACCAAGTTCGCATGCGTAGACGGGCCGGACTTTAATGGTTTTGAAGTGGATTTTGATGAATGCATGAAACGTCAGACAATGTTTAAAGAAGAAGAACATCAGTGCAAGATAGGAAGAGGTGTATAGACATGGGTAAGAATATGAGTATGACAAAGGTGGTTATGCCGGAGCAGGAACCAAATGTCCGCAATAAGAATTTTGAGGAAGTTGCCCTGGGCTATACGAAGGAAATGGCAATGGAGGAAGCCGGCAGATGTCTGAACTGCCCGAAGAAACCATGTATGAATGGCTGCCCTGTAAATGTGCCGATTCCCGGATTTATTGAAAAGGTAGCAGAAGGAGATTTTGAAGCTGCTTATGAGATTATTACCAGTGAGAATGCATTACCTGCAATCTGTGGACGTGTGTGCCCACAGGAGAACCAGTGCGAGGGTAAGTGCGTACGTGGAATCAAAGGCGAACCGGTTGGAATCGGACGACTGGAGCGTTTTGTTGCAGATTATCATATGGCAAATGCAACACCGGTACCTGCTGATATTGCAAGAAACGGTAAGAAGGTAGCGGTTGTAGGATGCGGCCCTTCCGGGCTGACCTGCGCAGGTGAGCTGGCAAAGAAGGGATATGATGTAACCATCTTCGAGGCATTGCACAAAGCGGGTGGTGTATTGAGCTATGGTATTCCGGAATTCCGTCTCCCGAAGGATTTGGTAGCGAGAGAGATTGAGAATGTAAAGAATCTGGGCGTAGATATTGAGACAAACGTAATTATCGGGCGTTCCATGACAATTGATGATCTGATGGCAGATGGTTATCAGGCTGTATTCGTAGGCAGTGGAGCCGGACTTCCGCGGTTCTTAAATATCCCGGGCGAAAATCTGTTAGGTGTATACTCTGCAAATGAATTCCTGACACGGGTAAACCTGATGAAGGCGTATAAGTTTCCTGAGACTCCTACCCCAGTTAAGGTAGGCAGAAATGTTGCAGTTGTTGGAGCCGGTAATGTTGCTATGGATGCAGCCAGAACAGCAAAACGTCTGGGCGCTGAAAATGTATATATTGTATATCGTCGTGGCGAGGATGAAGTTCCTGCAAGAAAAGAAGAAGTACATCACGCAAAAGAAGAGGGCATTATCTTCAAGCTTCTGAATAATCCATGTGAGATTCATGGAGAAGATGGCTGGGTAACCGGCATTGAGGTTGTAAAGCAGGAGTTAGGTGAACCGGATGCATCCGGAAGACGTTCACCGGTGCCGGTAGAAGGTTCTAATTATGTAATTCCGGTAGAAACTGTTATTATTGCGATCGGTCAGAGTCCGAATCCGTTGATCCGTCAGACAACCCCTGGTCTGGAGACGCAGAAGTGGGGCGGTATCATTGTTGATGAAGATACCATGAAGACCAGTAAGGATGGTGTATACGCAGGTGGCGATACCGTAACAGGTGCAGCAACCGTAATCCTGGCAATGGGTGCCGGCAAGAAGGCAGCAAAGGCAATTGACGAGCAACTTTCCAAATAAGATAAGTAAGATGAAAGTGTGTTAATGCATAAGGAAAGACGAATGGAGGAACGGCATGATAATAAAAGATTTTTATGAGGAAAAGGGCGTAGTTGCGAAGCCGAATAAACAGGGACAGATTTGGATGTGGGCAATGCTTGGATTAGCAATTGTGAGTCTGGTGGCAGCTTATTGGGTGATTGTAACTATACCGGTTGCAATTGTAGCGATCATAGCTTTTGTAGTCATGTTTCGGGAAAAATATATAGAGTATGATTATTGTTTCTATAATGAAGAGATTGAGATTGCCAAGATCATGAACCGGAAACGGAGACGCACGGCAATTCAGTTTGAAATGAATAATATACGATTTATTGCACCTGAAGGCTCTATCCGTCTGGCAAATGAAAGGGAACGGTATCCGCAGATGCGCTATACGGATTATACGTCTGCAGAACCGACCAGTCCGGTATATGGGTTTGTACTGGATCTGAAAGGCGTCAGTACTACGATCATGTTGGAGCCGACAGATGCCATGATGGATCATTTGAGACAACTGGTACCGGATAAGATATATGAAGATTAGAGTTGACATTGGTTTTTAGATTTGTTACTGTAAGAGATATTCATCTGTATTACCAGGATAGATGATACCCCTTTGATGGGGATGACAGAGTCATATAAATAACAAGCAAGAGAAAAGAAGGAGAGTGAATGGAGAAATGAGTAAGATTATTGGCGAAGGAATTACCTTTGACGATGTGTTGCTGGTACCTCAGTATTCAGAAGTGATTCCGAATGATGTTATTCTTACTACAAGACTGACAAATAAGATTCAGTTGCAGATTCCATTGATGAGTTCCGGTATGGATACTGTAACAGAACATCGTATGGCGATTGCAATGGCTAGACAGGGTGGTATTGGTATTATTCACAAGAATATGACTATTGAGCAGCAGGCGGAAGAGGTTGATAAGGTAAAACGCTCAGAGAATGGTGTCATTACGGATCCTTTTTCATTATCTCCAGAACATACTTTAGATGATGCTGATAAGCTGATGGCAAAGTTCCGGATTTCCGGCGTGCCGATTACTGAGAATGGTAAGCTGGTTGGTATTTTAACAAACCGTGATTTGAAGTTTGAAACAGACTATACGAAGAAAATCAAAGAGTCTATGACAACAGAAAATCTGGTAACAGCCAGAGAAGGGATTACTCTTGAAGAAGCAAAGAGAATCTTAGGGAAAGCCAGAAAAGAGAAATTACCGATTGTAGATGAGAACTTTAATTTAAAGGGTCTGATCACAATTAAGGATATTGAAAAGCAGATTAAGTACCCGAATTCAGCAAAGGATTCTCAGGGCAGATTGCTGTGCGGTGCTGCAGTAGGAGTTACACCGGATATTCTGGATCGTGTCAACGAGCTGGTAAAGGCTAAGGTAGATGCAATCGTAATTGATACAGCACATGGACAGTCAGCCAATGTATTGAAAACATTAGGAATTGTTAAGAATGCATATCCTGAGCTTCAGGTAATCGTAGGAAATGTTGCAACAGCACAGGGAACGGAAGATCTGATCAAGGCCGGCGCAGATGCGATTAAAATCGGTATCGGACCTGGTTCTATCTGTACAACACGAGTTGTAGCAGGTATCGGTGTACCGCAGATGACAGCGATTATGGATGCATATTCTGTGTCACAGAAGTATAACATTCCGATTATTGCAGATGGTGGTATTAAGTATTCCGGTGATATTACAAAGGCATTGGCAGCAGGTGCAGATGTTTGTATGATGGGTAGTCTGTTTGCAGGAACGGATGAAAGCCCGGGAGAGTTTGAATTATATCAGGGAAGAAAATATAAGGTATACCGTGGTATGGGTTCTATTTCTGCTATGGAAAATGGAAGTAAGGATCGTTATTTCCAAAGCAATGCCAAGAAATTGGTTCCGGAAGGCGTAGAAGGAAGAGTTGCATACAAGGGAACGGTAGAAGATACTGTATTCCAGTTGATTGGTGGTCTGCGTGCAGGTATGGGTTACTGTGGATCCAAGAATATTGAAGAACTGCATGAAAAGGCAAGATTTGTGAAGATTACATCTGCTTCTTTGAAGGAGAGTCATCCACATGATATCCAGATCACAAAAGAAGCGCCTAATTACAGCGTAGAGTAGAACAAGAGCAATAAAATAAGTCGTGCTTTGCACGACTTATTTTATTACCTGTAATTAAATTCAAACAGTTGCCAGTCATATGGATAAATAAGAACTAAGTAACTTATGGTTGTAAAGGAGTCATTTTAAGACCTTTATACATTTTTGTATATAAGCTCTTCTCATCCTGGTAGAGAACAAACCCTCGAGAACCATCTTTTACGATGTAAGCGTACTTATTCTTCTGAACATTCATATATAAAACCTCGTCAACGTTCAATTCCTTCGCTTTTGCTTTGGCGGTGTACACGTTTACTGGTTCAAGTTTGAACTTTTTTACTGCTTCCTCTACGGTCATAGCTATTACCTCCTATGAAAATTTGTATCTTTGTACATTCGTACATCATTATGTAATTCGCTATTGATACTTCTTTGATAATAGTATATTGTATATTATGAACAAAGTCAATTAGCAAAAGTGAATAAAAGTATTGAGTTTTGCCATAAGAAACATAATATAAATTCGTTATATTCCATAAAGGAGATAAAAATATGGATAAAAATGTGAATTACCAACAAAAATTAGATAAAAAATTGGTGGAAATTTCAAACGCCGGAGAAGTTCCAACGTTACTCCTTCATGTCTGCTGCGCTCCATGCAGCAGTTATGTGCTGGAATATTTATCAAATTTTTTCAAAATTACATTGTATTTTTATAATTCCAATATATCACCAAAAGAAGAATTTGACAAGCGGGTGATGGAATTGGAACGTTTTTTGAAAGAATTTCCGACCCGCTATCCGGTGGAACTGGTGGTAGGGGAGTATCGTCCAGAAGAATTCTACGCCATGGCGCGTGGACTGGAGAATGAGCCGGAACGTGGAAAACGCTGTTATCTGTGTTATGAGCAGAGACTTCGTGAGACGGCCCGGAAGTGTAAGGCAGAGGGATATGATTATTTTACGACAACCTTATCCATCAGTCCGTATAAAAATGCAGAGTGGCTGAATGAAATCGGACAACGGATGGCAGAGGAATGTCAGATTGCATATTTGTATTCGGATTTTAAGAAAAGGAACGGATATAAGCGATCAATCGAACTGTCGGCAGAATATCATCTGTATCGACAGGATTACTGTGGATGCGTGTATTCCAGATTGGAGAGGGAGCGGGAAAAGAATGAGAAAAAGAATTAATTGTAGAAAAAGGGTTGAAAAGGAGCGGTGGTTGTGTTAAACTTTTATCAATTTAAGAAATGCCAGAAAAAGATTGACTCTAATTGGTGCGTCTCTGGGCGGGTAATTAGGGCTTATTAGTCTTTTTTTTTTGGAAAAAAACCGAAAAAATGAAAGGAACAGGTGGAGAAATGAAGGCTTTTCTTATTCTTGAAGATGGCACTGTATTTGCTGGAAAAAGCATGGGTTCTACACAGGAGATTATCAGTGAAATCGTATTTAATACATCGATGACCGGTTATCTGGAGGTATTGACAGATCCCTCTTATGCAGGTCAGGCAGTATGCATGACATATCCATTGATTGGTAATTATGGTGTATGTTTAGAAGATGCTGAGGCAGATCGGCCGTGGCAGTCTGGATTTATCGTTCGTGAAATCGCAAAGCTTCCAAGTAATTTCAGATGTGAAGAAACTCTTGAACAATATTTAAAAAGAAATAATATAACCGGAATTGAAGGCATTGATACCAGAGCCCTGACTAAGATTCTGCGGGAAAAGGGTACCATGAATGGCATGATCACAACTGATGAGAACTATTCGCTGGATGAAGTATTACCTAGAATCCGTGCGTTTAAGATTGGTCATGTAGTTTCAGAAGTAACCTGTAAGGAGAAGAAGGTTTATCCGGCAGAAGGCAACCGGATCTATAAGGTGGCAATGATTGATCTTGGGGTAAAGAGAAATATCATCCGCTCTCTGCAGAAACGTGGTTGTGAGGTTACCTTATATCCGGCAGAGACTCCGGCAGAGGAAGTTCTTGCAGGAAATCCGGACGGAATTATGCTGACAAATGGTCCTGGCGATCCGAAGAGCTGTGTGAAGACCATTGAAGAGATTAAGAAATTATTTGCAACCGATGTTCCAATCTTCGCAATCTGTCTGGGACACCAGCTGCTTGCACTGGCCAATGGTGGTGATACAGAGAAGATGAAGTATGGTCATCGCGGAGCCAATCATCCGGTTCGAAACTTAAAGACCGGAAAGGTATATATATCTACACAGAACCATGGATATATGGTAAAGGAGAGTTCTCTGGACCGTGAAGTGGCAGAAGTGAGTTATGTGAATGTAAATGATGGAACCGTAGAGGGTGTGCATTATCTGGGAAAAAATGTACAGACCGTACAGTTCCATCCGGAGGCATGTGCCGGTCCGCTGGATACAGATTTCTTATTTGATGAGTTTATGAATATGATGGAGGTGTCAAAATAATGCCAAAGATTGCAAGTATTAAAAAGGTTGTAGTAATTGGTTCCGGTCCGATTGTAATTGGTCAGGCTGCTGAGTTTGATTATGCAGGAACACAGGCATGTCGTTCACTTCGTGAAGAGGGAATCTGCGTTGTTTTGATCAATTCAAATCCTGCAACCATCATGACAGATAAAGATATTGCGGATAAGGTGTATATTGAACCATTGACACCGGAAGTTGTAAAGAAAGTTATTATGAAAGAGAAGCCGGATAGCGTTCTTCCGACCCTGGGTGGTCAGGCAGCATTGAATATTGCTATGGAACTGGAAGAGTCCGGATTCTTAAGAGAACATAATGTACGTCTGATCGGTACTACTGCACAGACGATTAAGAAGGCTGAGGATCGTGATGAGTTTAAGAAGACCATGGAGAAGATCCATGAGCCATGTGCACCGTCACAGGTAGTTACGACAGTAGAGGATGGTCTGGAATTCGTTAAGACGATCGGTTATCCGGCAGTATTGCGTCCGGCCTATACACTGGGCGGCTCCGGTGGTGGTATTGCAGCAAATGAAGAAGAGTTTGTAGATATTCTGGAGAACGGCCTTCGTCTTTCCCGAGTAGGACAGGTTCTGGTAGAGCGTTGCATCGCCGGTTGGAAAGAGATTGAGTATGAGGTAATGCGGGATGCCAATGGTACCTGTATTACAATCTGTAATATGGAGAATCTGGATCCGGTTGGTGTCCATACCGGTGATAGTATCGTTGTTGCACCATCACAGACACTGGCTGATAAAGAGCATCAGATGCTCAGAAGCGCAGCTTTGAATATCATTAGTGAGCTGGATATCAAGGGCGGTTGCAATGTACAGTTTGCATTGAATCCGGATTCGTTTGAGTACTGCGTGATCGAAGTAAATCCTCGTGTAAGCCGTTCTTCCGCACTGGCATCCAAGGCAACCGGTTATCCGATCGCAAAGGTAGCAGCGAAGATTGCCCTCGGATATAATCTGGATGAAATTAAGAATGCAGTTACCGGCAAGACCTATGCAAGCTTTGAGCCGGCTCTGGATTATGTGGTTGTTAAGATTCCGAGACTGCCGTTTGATAAGTTTATTAAGGCAAAGCGTACGCTGACAACACAGATGAAGGCGACCGGAGAGGTTATGAGTATCTGTACAAATTTCGAAGGCGCATTGATGAAGGCACTCCGGTCTCTGGAACAGCATGTTGACAGTTTGATTTATCTGGATTATGACAAACGTCCGCTGGAAGAGATTCATGAACGTCTGCATAAAATAGATGACCGTCGTATCTTTGTGATTGCGGAAGCAATCCGTCGAGGTATTTCGCTGGGTGAGATTCATTCCATTACTAAGGTTGATATCTGGTTCTTGGATAAGATCGCAAATCTGGTAAAGATGGAGCAAAAACTGCGGGATGCTAAGGAAATCAATAAAGAACTGATGCAGGAAGCAAAACGTATGGAATTCCCGGATAAGGTAATTGGCCAGATTGTCGGAAAGACAGAGGCCGAGATCAAGGCTATGCGATATGCAATGGATATTCATGCTTCTTATAAGATCGTTGATACCTGTGCAGCAGAGTTTGAAGCAACCACTCCTTACTATTATTCCTGCTTTGATGGTGAAAATGAGGTAGAAGAGGATCATTCTAAGAAGAAAATCATGGTTCTCGGTTCCGGTCCGATCCGAATCGGACAGGGTATTGAGTTTGATTTCTGTTCGGTTCATGCAACCTGGGCATTAAAGGCACAGGGGTATGAGACGATTATTGTAAATAATAATCCGGAGACAGTAAGTACAGACTTCGATATTGCGGATAAGTTGTATTTTGAGCCGTTGACACCGGAAGATGTGGAGTCGATTGTGAATCTGGAGAAACCGGATGGAGCGGTTGTACAGTTTGGCGGTCAGACTGCGATAAAGCTGACAGAAGCACTGCTGAAGATGGGTGTTACCATTCTGGGAACGAGTGCTGAGAATGTAGACGCAGCAGAGGATCGTGAGCTGTTTGACGAGATTCTGGAAGAATGCTGCATTCCAAGACCTGCCGGTAAGACGGTATTTACTTGTGAAGAGGCATTGGAAGCTGCACATGAGCTGGGATATCCAGTGCTGGTACGTCCGTCTTATGTATTGGGTGGTGCCGGTATGCAGATTGCAATTGCCGACAAGGACATCATAGAATTCATGGATGTAATTAATCGAAATGTACAGGAGCATCCGATTCTGGTCGATAAATACCTGATGGGTAAGGAAGTAGAAGTTGATGCAGTATGCGATGGCGAGGATATTGTAATTCCTGGTATCATGGAGCATGTGGAACGCGCCGGTATCCATTCCGGAGACAGTATTTCCGTATATCCTGCAGGTTTACCGGATAAGATTAAGCGTGTTATTACAGAATATACAAGAAAACTGGCTAATAGTCTGCATGTAATTGGTTTGATCAATATTCAGTTTATTGTATATCAGGATGAGGTATATGTAATCGAGGTAAACCCAAGATCTTCACGGACGGTTCCTTATATCAGCAAGGTAACCGGTATTCCGATCGTAGATCTTGCATCCAGAGTTATCACAGGTGCAAAATTAAAAGATCTTGGTTACACACCTGGTTTACAGCCGGAGTCAGAATACTATGCAATTAAGATGCCTGTATTCTCATTTGAGAAGCTGCGCGGAGCTGAGATCAGTCTGGGGCCTGAAATGAAGTCAACAGGTGAGTGTCTGGGTATTTCAAAAGACTTTAATGAAGCGCTGTACAAGGCATTCCTTGGTGCAGGTGTAAGACTTCCGAAGCATAAGAAGATGATACTGACAGTAAAAGATTCCGATAAGCTGGATGCTATTGAAATCGGAAGAAGATTTGCAGCACTCGGATATGAGATCCATTCTACGAAGAGCACGGCAAGAGTACTGAATGAGCATGGGGTTCCGGCACAGGTGATCAATAAGGTAGAGGAGCCATCTCCAAACCTGCTTGATCTGATCCTGAGTCACGAAATCGATCTGATCATTGATACTCCTTCTCAGGGTGTAGAGCATAGCAAGGATGGATTTATCATCCGCCGTCATGCAATTGAGACCGGTGTATACTGTCTGACCAGTCTGGACACGGCAGATGCATTGCTGACCAGTCTGGAGGCGAATGAGCAGGATTTGACAGTGATTGATATCGGTGAGATTAAATCGGTAGAAGAACAGTAATATAGAAATATAAAGTGAAATGAAAAGAGATGTATGGATTGCAGAGGATTCATACATCTCTTTTTGATTAAGAAAATAAAATTAAAATGGGTTTTTGTAATTTAAATAGTTATACTGACAAAAATTGTCATATTAAGAAAATATAATAAAGAAGACTCAATTCCAAGCAGTTCGAATGAAAGGCAGGATTGCGTTAATATGATAATGGATGAAGGGGTACAGATATGGCAAAGAAGAACAAAAAGCGATTATGGAAAACAATGGTGTGTTTGGGGCTGATTTCCGGTATGATGCTAGGAATCAGTGGATGTGCAGGAAAGAGCAGCGGACAGAATGATACACAACAGACGTCCTCTGCGGCAACGGAAAAGCAGACGGTTCAAAAAGATGGGGAAGACCTGTTGGCGAAATTGCAGGGAAAAGACCAGGAAATCGGGATGGAAGGAAAATGTGCGGATCAGCTTTCGGAGGATGCCAGTGAACAGGAAAAGCTGACAGTGTTCTATTTTGATCATGATTATATGTTTGTGAATTCCGGTGAGGCGATACAAAGATATATTGATATCTTCGAGGGTGCGCAAGTGGAGTGTTACCTGAGTGTGGCAAAAATATTATCTTATGAGGGGAATGATTTTGAAATTCTGGCGTATCTGCTTGAAAATTCAGATGAGGTATCTAACAGATATTTTGAGCAGGATAGCCGGCTGGTTCTGATCAAGGGGACTACAATGGATGCCAGGTTTATTCAGGATGATATTATTCTGTTGCGCGGAAGAGTGAATGGTGTAACCAGTACAAATGTTGATGGAGTATCTTTGATGGTACCGGAAATAATCGGAACCTATGGCAGTGTTCTGGGTGATTCGTATTATTTCTATCCACCGTTGCTTTCTTATGATGAAGTGAAACAGATGGCATCCGGAATTTTCGGAAGCGATATCCTGTTACAGGTAACAAGCGTTGAAGAAAGAGTTGGAAGCGAATTTCCATCCTATACATGCACGTTGGAGGATCAGTCAAATGCGAAATTATCCAGCTATAAATTCTATGATCGTTTGGGGACATTGACAGATAAAGATCATTATAATTATGATATTCTGGTAGGAGCAGATGGCGAGCATTTTTTATTGGAAATGCACAATTACGATACAAATAGCCTGACGATTGAGTATTATGATAATACCAGAACCTGTCTTTGGAGCAGAGAATTCCAGAATGCGGGTGCTACATATTGCGATATGACAACGAAGAATCTCTATATGAGTATGAATAATAATCTTTATATTATAAATCTGGAAAATGGAGAAGATGTCTGTGAACCACAGCTGGTAGGAGAAAAGATGGGAATTCGGAAATTTGATGATGGAATTTTCTTGTTGGCAGCAGACGAGGCGGATGCATTTATGTATACAGATACAGAAGGTAATATCAAATGGAAAACCGATTCGGATGTGAGGCTCCATGACGTGCAGAGTATACAGAAAGTAAATGATACAATTGTAGTTGAATGTCAGGATGTGAGTGATGCACAGGTGGATTTGGATACAGGATTTATGAGTGGAACTTATAGAATTTATTATGTATTAGATGCTGAAACCGGAGACGTTTTGCATAAAGGAGAGGTAGAATCTACAGGATTCCATAATTACGATTAAGTTGTATACGATACGCAGGATAAAGAAAGAGCATTGACTTAAGAGTTGAAATACAGTACGCTATGGCTAAAGAAATAGCCCAGAGGTGCGAGATGTATTATTATACCTTAAATGATTATTTAAAAAATAAATACGGACGAAAGATATATAAGATAGCCCTGGATGCCGGCAGAACCTGTCCCAATCGGGATGGAAGCTGTGGCAGCCGGGGCTGCATCTTTTGCAGTGGAAACGGATCCGGAGAGTTTGCAGCCGACAGAAACCGACCGGTATCGGAACAATTGCAGGAGGCAAAAGCACGGATTCAAAAGAAGCTGCCACAAGGGGATGTAGGTTATATTGCATATTTTCAGGCATTTACAAATACCTATGGCACAGTAGAAGAACTGGAACCGATATTTTGGACGGCGATAAAAGATCCGGAGGTGGTGATTCTGTCGATTGCGACCAGACCGGATTGCCTACCACCGGATATACTTGCTATGTTGGAACGGTTAAATCAATACAAACCGGTCTGGATAGAACTGGGACTGCAGACAATCCGGAAAGATACTGCACATTATATACGCCGTGGATATGAACTGGAAGTCTATGATCGGGCGGTAAGGGTGCTGACGGAAAGAAATCTGGAGGTGATCACACATGTGATCCTCGGACTTCCGGGAGAATCGGTGGAACAGATGCTGGAAACGGTAGAATATGTAGGACGGACCGGAACACAGGGGATCAAACTGCAATTGTTGCATGTATTAAAGGGAACGGATCTGGCAATAGATTATCAGTCCGGAAAGTTTCAGGTACTGGAAATGAAGGAGTACATTGACATTCTGGAACAATGCATTCGGCATCTTCCGAGAAATATGGTGATTCATCGACTGACGGGTGATGGAGATAAGAGATTGCTGATCGCACCGCAGTGGAGTGGTAACAAACGGATGGTAATGAATACCATCCGCCGGGAATTTACTGTGAGAAATGTGATACAAGGCAGTGCACTTTCTGAATCAGGGCTGTAATGATAAGGTCAGACTGTTCCGGAAAGCGGTAAACGGAGCAGGTGTGCGGCATTCTCTCCGAGGATGGCAGCTTGCTCTTCTTGGTTTAACGGCAGTTGCTGCAGGGCATGAATATCTTCAGCCTGATCATTCCATGGAGAATCGGTTGCGAAAAGAATACGGTCGGCACCGTGATTTTGAATGATTCGGAGCAACTGGGATTCGGAGATAAAACCGAACGTATATGCCAGGTCGAAGTAAACCGGTTTTCCAACTAACAATTCTTCTACGGCATCCCATTGCTTCCATCCGCCGGTATGCGCAAGGATAATTTTGGCGGATGCGGGATCCTTGGCATGTTCTTCTACATAACAAAGCATCTGGACAGCTTCTTCCGGAGGGCAGTGTACCTCTTCCGGGAGTCCTACATCGATACCTGCATGAATAATGACGAGTAATCCCAGATCGACCGCTGCGGTAATTAATTTCAGATAACGTTCATCGTTAATGTGAACCTCCTGATAATCCGGATGTAATTTAATTCCGGGTAATCCAAGCTGCCTGATATAAGCCAGTTTGTCCGGGATATCTGTGTTGTTCGGATGGATTCCGCCAAAAGAAATGATGTGGTCGGAGCCGTTCATGGCGGCAGCACATTGATTGATCGTATCAAACTGGGATGGTTTGGTAACTACCGGAAGAATTACAGAGTAATCAACACCGGCCTGTTTCATGGAGGTCTTTAATCCGGCTAAAGTTCCGTTGACTCTGGCGTGAATGCCGGCGGCGGCTTCTAACTTGTGAATCGTTCTTTCTGCGATTTCATCCGGAAAGGTATGAGTATGAAAATCGATGATCATAACAAAACGTATCCTTCTTTCTTATATAAATAATCTTGGAATATTATAAGACAAAGTTGAAAGACAGGCAAGATGTGTGCAATGTGCATAAAAAACTTTGTGCAAATCATAAAAATGACTAAAAAGTGTAAAAAAGGCATTGGATTATATTGTGTAACATGCTATAATTTTAAACAACAATTTAGCAATTATGGGGAGGCTGACGAATGAATACAATTATTATGACATCCGGTTCTGATATTCAGGGCTATGATATCACAGATTATCTTGGGCTGGTGAGTGGACAGACAGCATTAAACGCAAAGTTTTTCCAGGAATTCAGCGGCAATACGGAAATGGATGCAAAAGAGAGCCAGGCATTGACTAAAAAGATGTCACAGGTACATCAGACGGCTGTCAGTATGATGCAGGAAGAAGCAGAAAAACTCGGTGCCAATGCGGTAATCGGCATTACACTGCGATATAATGAATTGACCAGCAGTCTGACGAATAATAATACAATCGGTATTATTGCAACCGGTACAGCGGTTAATGCAAAAGAAAAAGAAAACAGAAATTACGAAGGTGTTCGTCAGGATCTGTATGTTACTAATTATTATACAAAATTGTTGCTGCGTCCGGTACAGGTGCGGATTCGTGCAGATAAGAATGCCACAAGGATTTCTCCGGTGTTTATGAATTATCGTAATGAGGAGATTCGCGCAATTCGTGCGGATGTAGAGCTTTCTACCTATTATGATGAAAAGATCGTTCTGCGGGATATGGATTTTACGTTTGAAAAGAATAATGTATCACAGCTGGAAGCAGACTGGATTGAATGCGATATTAAGGAACGAGAAGTAAAGATGATCAAAGATGCTAAAGTTGTAGTGCGGAAGTATGTAACGGCCAGAAAAGTAATCAGTTGCGAGGAACTTCCAATCACAACAGATTTGTCATATCGTCGGTTGGAGAGCCTGAAGAAGAAACGGGGCATTGATGCGGTTGTGAAGTATCAGTCTAACGGTATGATCTGGACTTGTGTATGTGGTTGTATTAATAAGGTCAGCGATGCAGAGTGTGATGTCTGCGGAAGAAAAGAAGCGGATATTAAGAAAGATCTTGGCTTCAATTATGAAGAAATGCTGGATAAGATGGCGACAAAGAATAATGTGACCGAAATGAAGGATGTTGTAATTAAGGATTATATTAAACAGATTGATCCGGAATCCCGTATGGAGTTGCTTCAGACGCTGGAGTCTGCACTTCAGTATGAGAAGACACGTGGTGATATGAAAGAGGTTGTTATCGAAAAGGTTCAAAATATTTTTGAATCCTAATTGTTTGTTGTATTGGGTACAGGGAGAGAAAAAGGGCGAAGCAGAGAAGTCTTCGTCCTTTTTTAAACTTTGAAAAGCGAAGGAGTAATATGCATGGAAAAATATTTGATGGCACTGGATCAGGGAACCACCAGCTCCAGATGTATTATCTTTAACAGAGAAGGAGAAATTGTCAGTGTTGCACAAAAAGAGTTTCAACAATATTATCCTCAAAGTGGATGGGTAGAGCATGATCCGATGGAAATATGGTCCACCCAGATGGGAGTTGCAAGAGAAGCACTGGAGCGCCTTGGTATAACCAGTCGTGATATTGCAGCACTTGGAATTACAAATCAAAGGGAGACAACCATACTTTGGGATCGGGAGACCGGAGAACCGATTTATCCTGCAATTGTCTGGCAATGCAGACGGACTGCAGATATCTGTGAAAAGTTGGAGATAAAAGGATATGGAGATATGATCTTTCGGAAGACCGGACTGAAGGTGGATGCATATTTTTCGGCTACGAAAATACAGTGGATACTGAATCATGTGGATGGAGCCAGGCAAAAGGCAAAACAGGGAAAAGTTTTATTCGGAACAGTTGACAGCTGGCTGATCTGGAAACTGACGAAAGGTACGGTTCATGCGACAGACGTTACAAATGCAGCACGCACCATGCTCTATAATATCGTTGAAAAAAGATGGGATAAAGAGATTTTAAATCTATTGGATATTCCGGAAGAAATCCTGCCTGAAGTCCATGATTCTTCCTACATATATGGTGAGACCGACAGCATGATATTTGGCAGTCCTATACCGATTGCCGGAGTGGCCGGCGATCAGCAGGCATCTCTGTTCGGACAGGCCTGTTTTGCAAAAGGCGATATCAAGAATACATACGGAACCGGCGGTTTTCTATTGATGAATACAGGAGAGACACCGGTATTTTCCAAGAATGGATTGCTGACAACAATTGCCTGGGGAATGAACGGAACGATAAATTATGCACTGGAAGGCTCTGTGTTTGTGGCGGGGGCGGCTATACAGTGGCTCCGGGATGAAATGGGACTGATATCATCTGCAGCGGAATCGGAGATGGCTGCAGCTTCTGTTCCGGATACCAATGGGGTCTATATGGTGCCTGCTTTTGTCGGACTTGGTGCACCGTATTGGGATCCGTATGCGAGAGGGATTCTAACCGGACTGACCAGAGGAAGTAATCGTAATCATATTGTCCGTGCAGTTCTGGAGGCGTTGGGATATCAGACATATGATGTAGTTAAACTGATGGAACAGGAGGCCGGAATTGAGCAGGTCCGTTGCCTGAAGGTAGATGGCGGAGCGTGTGCAAATAATTTCCTGATGCAATTTCAGTCGGATATTTTAGATACATTGATAGAACGGCCACAGTGCATAGAAACAACTGCACTCGGGGCAGCCTGCCTGGCCGGATTGGGAATTGGATATTATGAAAATCCGGAAGAAATCTCTGCAAATTGGAAAAGGGAGCGGGTATTTGAACCGCAGATGCCGAAGGCAGAACGGGAAGCCAAGTTGAATGGCTGGAAGGAAGCGGTAGCACAGACGATGTACAGAGAACGGTAAAAAGTCTTTGAGGTTTTTTGACGGGAATGGTATAATGGGCGCAGATAAAATCTAAATGAAGCAGGAAGGATATGAGAATATGGAATCAAAAGTTAAAACTGTGATTTTTGATTTGGATGGCACCTTGTTAAATACCTTGGAGGATCTTTGTGCAGCAACTAATTATGCACTTCGAGAATTTAATTATCCACAGAAAAGTCTGGAAGAAGTCCGACTGGCAGTTGGGAACGGAGTGGCGAAGTTAATAGAACGGGTGATTCCGGAAGGAGTTGAAAATCCGGATTTTTCACCGTGTCTGGAATGCTTCCGCGGTTATTATTCAGAGCATTTGCAGGATCGGACAGCGCCGTATCCCGGAATTATTGAGATGCTTCAGTGGCTGAAAATGCAGGGATATGGTATTGGGATTGTATCAAATAAATTTGACTCTGCAGTTAAAAACCTGAGGGATGATTATTTTAAAGAATATATTCCAGTTGCGATCGGAGAGTCTTCGGATGTTCGAAAAAAACCGGCACCGGATTGCGTTTTTAAGGCGATGAAGGAGTTAGATTGCACGGCAGATACAGCTATTTATGTCGGAGATTCGGATGTGGATATACAGACTGCACATAATGCGGGATTACGGTGTGTGGGTGTTTCGTGGGGATTTCGCGGACATGATTTTCTGGCAGCAAATGGAGCTGATTGGATTATTGAGAAGCCAATGGAATTGTGTGAACGATTGAAAAACAGTTTATAATGGCGGTTAATTATGACAGAACAATATTTTATACGAATGATGCTTGACAAAGGATATCGTCGGGAATGGGACCGGGAACCATATATATTTACCAGACGGGCAGGACAGGAGTGCTATGTTGTAATGGTAAGTGATGCGGCAGTTTCATGGAATGGTATTATGCGGAGAAGGCAGGAGTTGACTGCGTATTATCGAGCACAGGGAATAGAGCATGTGTATCATTTGTATATTATGTGCAGAAAGGATGCTATGTTTCCGACGGAGATTCTGCAGCTGACGGAGAAGGTTCCGAATTTCTGGATCTATACCAGGGATCAGAGAAGATTCTGGCAATACGAACATCAACCGGTGGAGTTTGACGGGCTGAATGCAGAGCTTGAGAAACATCAGAAACGAAGCTGGACAGATAAGCTCCCCTTTACTGCCCGGACGGCACCGTGGGTAACCGGGACGCTCATAATATTAAATTGCTTTTGTTTTTTCTATCCGGTGCTGACAGGAAACTATAGCACATGGGTTGAAAATGGCATGAACAGCCGAACGTATGTGTTCGGGATGCATCAGTGGTATCGGTTATTCACCAGTATGTTTCTGCATGGCGGGTTAGAACATTTGCTTAATAATATGCTGGTGTTACTGCTTATGGGAGTATACCTGGAACCGGTTCTTGGAAAAATAAAATATCTGCTGATTTATATTATATCAGGGTTGGTCGGAAGTGTGCTGTCATGCATTTTGTGGGGCGGGACAACCGGCTCAGTAGGAGCGTCCGGAGCTATCTTTGGTTTAAGCGGAGCAATGCTGGCGTTGGTTTTGTTTTGCAGAGAAAATGTGTCACAGTTATCACCCCGCCGGGTAGTATTTATGTGTATAGCATCATTATATAATGGTTTTACTTCTGTCGGAGTAGATAATGCTGCCCATATAGGAGGAATGGTTGCAGGCTTTGTTTTAGTAATAATTACTAATAAAATCCATAAAAAATGTATATAAATAGTAAAATGTGAAGGATACAGGTTGTAAATGAAAATTTAATGTGTTACACTGGAAATAGTGAAAATTGTGGGGTGTTATAATTGGGCATCAGTTATGCAGTGGTTACAAAGGTAAAAGAACTTACCGAAACAAGGCAATATGGTGAAGCTTTGGATTTACTGGAAGGAGAAGATATTTTCCAGTCGCTGAATCCGCAATTCTTACGATGCTGTGGTGAGGTGTATCTTGAGAATGAACGATATTACGAAAGCAGAAAAGCTTTGGTTCAGGCACATGTAATGGCACCGGAGGGTAATCGGATCGTATATGATCTGGTTTATCTGTATTTGAAGATGGGGTATTTTCATCGTGCAAAGCGGTACTATGAGATTTATCTTCATAATGCAGGACCGGAGGATTCCGGAAAGATGTTTCTGGAATATATGATCCAGAAAGCACAGCGCGTAGAAGCGGAGAAGCTTCTTAAAATATTAGAACGGGCATGTGAAGAGCATTATACCGATGAATGGGCATTTGAACTGGCATTACTATATGCAACGCTGGGAATGGAAAGCCAGATGAAGGAAGCATGCATCCGGTTGATGGCCAGCTTTCGAAATTCACCGTACTGTTCATTAGCGGAGGCTTTGAAGCAGGGACAGTATGATACGAGTAATTCTAATTTCCGGTTTCCAATCATGGAAGCGGAAGAAGATACGGAATTGTATGCTTCTATTATGGAAATTGAAGAGAAACAGCTGGAAAAGGACGATTTAAAAGTACATCCGCCGGATCCTGTTATCTTACAGATGGAGGATGATGACGGTAAGGATGAGGAAACGGCTTCAAAGAGACTTCTCGGGTTGAAACTTCCGTTTGGAAAAAAGCATGAAAAGACAGGCACTCAGCCGGAAAAAGAGAAGGCAGAACAGACAGAAAGTCAAATAGACGAGGTGGTTGCGGAAAAGATTGAAAAGTCGGAGCCGGAACATGTGGAGACATCGGATGCAGATGCTGCAACCGGAGAAAATACACAAGCCGATGAAGAGAATGTATCTTCCTACATAGCATCCGTTCTGCAGTCAGTTGCAGATATAGAAGCAGAAGTAGAAGAGGAATGGAAGAAAGACTCGCCGGAAAAGAAGCCGTATCAATCCAAACTGATGAATGTTGAAGAGAATTTAAGCCCTAAAGAACGATTGGAGAAACTTATGAAACTGATAGAGGAGGATCGGGAAGAGGAACCTCCGAAGGCAGAGCCGGAACAGGAAGAACTGGATCTGGATGAGTTTCTTATGAATCTGGTTGGAGCAAATACAATTACGCAGGCAATGGTAAAATCCTATCATGATGAAAATAATTCGGAGGATTCGTAATGGTGCTGAAGCAAACTATAATGACAGAAAGGAGCGCCTAAGAAGAGAGTATGAATGAGAGAGATGCGATTATAGCGGCAGTAAGAGCTCAGGTAGAAAAAGAAAAAGCTGCAAAAGCAGAAAAAATGAAAAAAGAGCAGGAAATGCAGGAAAAATATTCTGGTAAAACGGCGCAGACGCAGACAACCCAGAAATTCCGGCCTTGGAATCCGGATGAGGATAAAAAGAAAAAAGAAGAGGCGGAGAAGAAAGCAGAAGAACAGAAGATTCAAGCTGCGGAAGAAACAGAAACAAAGATTTTTGAAGGTATCTCAGGAAATCTTTCTGATGGACAAACCCTAGAGGATACATCACCGGATGGAGTTACATTAGAGAACTTTGGGCTGGAAGGAGACAATCTAGAAGAAACACCGAAAGACGGCTTGGGCCTAGGCTTGAATTTTGCTAAAAATTCAGATGTGACAGATGATCCGGTTTTAGATGAACAAGGAAAAGTTATAAATGTAATTCCTGTAGAACAGAAGGGGCTCGATCCGAATAATGTTAAGAGTATGTATGACATTGAGTTTTCGGATGACGAAGATGAAAAGAAATATGAAGCTGCCAAGAAACAGGAAGAAGAGCGGTTAGCGAAAGAAGCTGAGCGGGCTGAAGCGGTACGACAAAGAGAAGCAGAGTATGCGGAAGCACGTCGGAAAGCAGAAGAAGAGGCGCGTCGGAAAGCAGAAGAAGAGACAAGGCGTAGAGCAGAAGAAGAACGAAGACGAGCAGAGATGGAACGCCGGAAGGCCGAGGAGGAAGCTCGACGTAGAGCAGAAGAGGAAGCAAGACGGAAGGCTGAGGAAGAAGCTCGTAAGAAGGCGGAAGAGGAAGCAAGACGGAAGGCGGAAGAAGAAGCCCGTAAGAAGGCGGAAGAGGAAGCAAGACGGAAGGCTGAGGAAGAAGCCCGTAAGAAGGCGGAAGAGGAAGCAAGACGGAAGGCTGAGGAAGAAGCCCGTAAGAAGGCGGAAGAG